>OCLF01000001.1_pt1 | contig 132877 bp, 108 predicted proteins | sample 1502881 | NCBI WGS metagenome assembly OCLF01 (sample SAMN03418267, study PRJEB22391) | human gut metagenome | biome: human-gut; feature: organic feature; material: feces | host: Homo sapiens | place: Tanzania | collected 2013-01
AGTCCTCGTCCTCTTGTTCCTTGGCAGCCTTTAGCGAGACAATCTGTGCGCTGAGATGTGCGAATCCAATACGACAAGATAGCTGTATGCTATTTATTAATTTATTATTTTAAAATATTAAACGATAAATATTCAATTATTGAACAATAAGAGGCAATTCTAAATGTTTATTACATTCCTAATTTACGGAATAATTCATAGAATAAGGACTCAAGCACTTGCTAAAAAAGAAGACCCAAAAAGGTCTTAATAGAAGACCAATTCTCAAGTATTATTAAGACCAACGCTCAAGAATTATTAAGACCAAGCTCGGTCTTAATAATTCTTCAAAAAAACGATAAGATAGAGCATGTTTTTGTGAACCCCATTTTTCATTCTCCAACAAAAGCCATGACTGCTGTGAAAATAGAATTATCCGTGAATTAAGATTATAAAAAAATATCTGAAAGTATAGTTAGATAAAAAAATATTCTTCAAATATTTAGATATGCGGCATAATAACCTACTATGCAGATATGAATTGAGGGTGTGTCAAACTCATGCTTGTGAGTTTTGACACACCCTCTCGTCCATATATATATATTTCTTATTACATGCGCTCCGGCACCTCGATGCCCAACAGCGCCATGCCGTTCTTCAATGTCTTGCCCACGTTCTGTGCAAGCACAAGGCGCACAACCTTCTCGTCCTCGGTGTCGGCACCAAGGATTGAGTAGTCGTGGTAGAACTGGTTGAATGCCTTGGTGAGCTCGTAGCAGTAATTGGCGATGCCCGACGGCGAGTAGTCCTTGCCAGCCTGCTCCACAGCTGCGCCAAACTCGTTGAGCTTCTGAATCAGCTCTATCTCCTTCTCGTTGAGAGGCATCTCGGCTGAGAGAGTTGCCGGGACTGTGATGCCCTCGGCTGCTGCCTTGCGCAGGATTGAGCGGATACGTGCGTAGGTGTACTGGATGAACGGACCTGTGTTGCCGTTGAAGTCGATCGACTCCTCTGGGTTGAAGAGCATGTTCTTGCGGGCGTCTACCTTGAGGATGAAGTACTTCAACGCACCAAGACCCACAACGCGTGCAATCTCGTTGCGCTCCTCCTCGCTCATGTCCTTGAACTTGCCAAGCTCCTCGCTTGTCTGCTTGGCGTCGGCTATCATTGCCGCAATCAGGTCGTCGGCGTCAACCACGGTTCCCTCGCGGCTCTTCATCTTGCCGTTGGGCAGCTCAACCATTCCATAAGAGAAGTGTACAAGCTCCTTGCCCCACTTGAATCCGAGACGGTCGAGAAGGATTGAGAGCACCTGGAAGTGGTAGTTCTGCTCGTTGCCCACTACGTAGATCATCTTGTCGATGGGGAAGTCGTTGAAGCGCATCTCGGCTGTGCCGATGTCCTGGGTCATGTAGACACTGGTGCCGTCGGAACGGAGCAGGAGCTTCTGGTCGAGGCCCTCGCCGGTGAGGTCGGCCCAAACAGAGTTGTCGTCCTTGCGGAAGAAGAGGCCCTTGGCAAGACCTTCCTCCACCTTCTTCTTGCCTACGAGATAGGTGTTAGACTCATAGTAGATCTTGTCGAAGCCTACGCCGAGAGCCTTGTAGGTCTCGTCGAATCCGGCATATACCCAGTCGTTCATCTTTTTCCAGAGAGCGCGCACCTCGGGGTCGTTCTGCTCCCACTTCACGAGCATCTCGTGAGCCTCCTTGATGAGCGGCGACTCCTCCTTGGCCTTCTTCTCAGCCGACTCCTCGTCCATGCCCTCTGCCATGTACTTGGCCTTAAGATCCTTCACCTCCTCGCGGTAGTGCTTGTCGAAAGCCACGTAGTAGTCGCCGATGAGATGGTCGCCCTTCTTGCCGCTGGTCTCCGGAGTCTCGCCGTTGCCATACTTCAGCCATGCGAGCATCGACTTGCAGATGTGTATGCCTCGGTCGTTGACGATGTTGGTCTTCACCACCTTGTTGCCGTTGGCCTCCATTATCTGGGCGAGCGACCAACCGAGCAGGTTGTTGCGCACGTGTCCGAGGTGGAGCGGCTTGTTGGTGTTGGGCGATGAGTACTCAATCATTACGAGTGGCGAGTTCTCTGTAACGGGCTTCTCGCCGAACTTCTCGTTCTGGTTCATCTCGTTGAGCAGCGAGAGCCAAGCCTTCTTGTCGATAACGAGGTTGAGGAATCCCTTCACCACGTTGAAGTCGGCGATAGCCTCGCAGTTCTCCTTGATGTATGCGCCAAGGTCCTGGGCTGTGTCCTCGGGCTTCTTGTGCGAGATCTTGAGGAATGGGAACACTACGAGAGTGAGGTTGCCCTCAAACCCGCTTCTTGTCTTCTGAAGCTGCACCAAGTTCTCGGGCACTTCCTGACCGTAAAGTTCTTTCACCGCTGCCTGGGCAGAAGTGATGATTTGCTGTTCTATTGTCATGTTTATACTGTATTTATTCTGTTTTTATATGATGTTGGAAATCAAGATGCAAAGTTACGCTTTTTTCTTGAAAATGAACCTCTCGCACTCGTCCAATATCTTCACCCGCGCCACTTTCATCACTATATAATATAATGCCGCGGCTATGGCGAAGCGCGACAGGAGCAGCAGCCAGAGGCTTTGCAAGGGCATTGTCACGACGTAGGCCACGGCCATTACGCCAGCTGCGGCAAGGGCGAAAGGCACCACATCGCGGAAGAACATCCTGTAGCCGTAGCCCGAGAGGCGACGCACGAAGAAGAGCCACACGAGCAGCCACAACGTGTTGAGCAGCATGTAGCCCACCACCATTGCGCGGATGCCCAAGGGCCAGATGCACAGCATTGTGGCGATGAGGGCCACGCCCAAGGAGAAGGTGCACCAGAAGAAGGTGCCCGACTTGCCCTTGGATATTATCATGTTGGAGAAGAGCGTGGAGATGGGCATCGTCGCGCCCGACACACAGAGTATCTGGATGAACTCTGCCGAGGTGAGCCATTTCTCGCCTATTGCCAGCACGATGAACTCCTTTGCCACGAGGCCGAAGCCGAAGAGCAGGGGGAACGTTATGAACGACGTGAAGCGCATCATCTTGCGGAACACGTCGAGCTGGCGTCCACGCTCGTCGTTAAGGCTCACAAGCACGGGCTGAGCCACCTGCGACACCATGCTCTGCACCAAGGAGAAGCACTTGAAGTTCCATTGGTAGGCCTGGTTGTAGTTGCCCGTGTCGCGCGGCGAGAAGTAGTGGCCGAGCAGGATGTTGAGCACATTGTTGTTGACGCTCGTCATGATGGTTGTGGCGAGTATCTTGCACGAGAATCGGAACATGCGCCTTACGGGTGCGAAGGTGATGCCGCGGATGGTGGGTCGCCAGGGCGAGAAATACCATTGGAAGAAGGTGTTGATGCCAACGTAAACCAGTCCCTGCGTGGCAAGCGACCAATAGGCGAAGCCACAGAACGCCATGACCACGCCCACTATGCTCGAAGCCACCACGGCGATGCCGCCTGCCTCTGCCTGCTGCTTTGCCTTGAGATGCTTGAAGAGATAGGCCGACTGTGCCGTGCCGAGCGACGCTATGATGATGCTCAGGAAGGCGTAGCGGCAGAGCGGCACGACGCGCGGCGTGTGGTAGTAGTCGCCTATGAGGGGTGCCGCGAAGAAGAGGATGGTGTAGAGCGACACGGCCATGATGATGTTGAACCAGAACACGGAGTTGTAGTCCTCGGACGTGGGCTCCTTGAGGTTGGTGAGGGCTGTGCGGAAACCGCTGTCCTGCAACGCTGTCGCTATCAACGAAAAGATGCTTATCATCGCCATCATACCATAGTCGGAGGGCGCGAGCAGTCGTCCGAGCACTATGCCGAAGGCAAGGCCCACCACCTGCTGCATGCCGCTGTTGAGTCCGCCCCACAGAAGTCCCTTGGCAGTTTTGTCTTTAAGAGATTCCATTTTGTTTTTCTTTCTTATCGTCCGATTGTTGGCAAAGTGTGTTGCTTTGCCAACAATCGGGCGTTTCTATTATTGTTTTTGTCAAAGCCCCTTCTGAAAGGATGGCATTGCAATCTGTCAAGTTATACAATCACAAGTTTTGTCAGCGACTCCTCGGCAAACGTCTCCTGCGCCACACGCTGCAAGTCCTCAGCCGTGAGCGCGTCGATATGGTCGCATAGAGCCGTGACATCCTTCTTCCATCCGTAGTGCAGGAATCCCTTGGCAAAGTCGAGCGCAAACGACTCGCGCGAGTCGCACGCAATGCCTATCTGTCCGCGTATCTGCTTCTTGGCGGCATGAAGCTGAGCCTCGCTGAGAGGCTTCTCCATCACCTTGTCAAGCTCATGTCGGATAAGGCGTAAGCACTTGTCCACATTCTTTGGGTCGCAACCGAAATATACTGCCCACAGACCCGTGTCGCTGTAGCTCTGCATCATGCTCTCCACGGTGTAGACAAAAGCATGGCGCTCGCGGAGCGAGATATTCAGTCGGGCGTTCATGCCCGGTCCGCCAAGAATGTTGTTAAGGAGATAAAGGGCTATGCGCCGGTTGTCGTGAACGTCGTAGGCACGGTTGCCAAGCATCACGTGGGCAAGGTGGGTGTCCATGTGGTGGTTGATGTGCTGGGCTACGTATGGTGGTAATGACATAGCTGATTTCTCCTTGTTAACGTCAATGGCAGGACCTTCTGCTGATGATTGCTGTTGCGAGCTATCCGCAGCCACGGCGTTGGCACGCTCAAGCAATCGCACCAACTTGCCGAAGTCCACATCGCCATAGGCGAAGAACACGCTGTTGTCGGGGCGGTAGTATCTGCGGGTGAAACGCAGGGCATCCTCGGTTGTGTAGGTGCGCAGCTGCTCGGCTGTGCCGAGGATGTTGTGGCCGAGAGAATGGCCATTGTATATGGCATTCTCGAAGAGGTCGTAGACGAGTTCGGCTGGCGAGTCGTTGTAGCTCTCTATCTCGTCGACTATCACCTCCACCTCCTTGTCTATCTCGGTTTGCGGATAGGTGGAGTGGAACACGATGTCGGTGAGCAGGTCGACGGCACGGTCGATATTGTCCTTCAAGACGGCTGCATGATATACGGTCTCCTCCTTGTTGGTGAAGGCGTTGAGGTCGCCGCCCACGCTCTCAAGATAACCGAGTATCTTCATCGACGTGCGGCGCTCTGTGCCCTTGAATGTCATGTGCTCGCAGAAGTGAGCCATGCCCTCCTCCCTACCCTTCTGCTCGTCGCGGGTTCCGGCTGCCACGGCATAGCCGCAATACACCACGGGCGAGGGCGAAGGCAAATGAATAATGCGCAGTCCGTTGGACAGCGTATGTGTGTTGTAATTCATATCTTTTGCTTTATATTTTTTCTTTCAGAGTGCAAAGTTACACTTTTTAGTTATGTATATCATTCATTATGCTCCACTTATCATTCATTAACACCACAACTTGCGTGTTATGTCGCCAAATTTACGTAATTTTGTGGTCGCAATCGTATTTTACACCAATCGCAACAATATAACCGAATATAAATTTTAACAACATAACTATATGAAACATCTGTTACTTACTCTGGCTGTAGCCGGCATGTCGCCGTGCCTTATCTATGCAGCCGAGACAACGGACAAGGCTGTACAGCCTACGTTCACCGAATGGCACGACTTGTCGGTGAACAGCGTCAACCGTTTCCCCGTACACACTTCGTTCTTCGCCTACGAGAACCGCAACGCTGCGCTCAAGGGCGACCGTACCCAATCGGGTAACTATCTTTCTATCGAGGGCGACTGGAAATTCAACTGGGTGGCTAATGCCGACCAGCGCCCCACGGATTTCTTCAAGACCGACTACAACGACTCTTCATGGAAGACCATGCCCGTGCCGGGCATTTGGGAACTCAACGGCTTTGGCGACCCTGAGTACGTGAACATAGGCTTTGCTTGGCGCGGACACTTCAAGGACAATCCGCCTGAGGTGCCTACTAAGGACAACCACGTGGGCTCATACCGCCGCACTATACATATTCCCGAATCATGGGACGGCCGCCAGGTGATTGCCCACTTCGGTTCGGTGACTTCCAACATGTATCTCTGGGTGAACGGACATTTCGCAGGCTATGCCGAGGACTCAAAGTCAGCTGCCGAGTTCGACATCACTCCATATCTCAAGAAAGGCGACAACCTCATTGCCTTCCAGACGTTCCGCTGGTGCGACGGTTCTTACTCTGAGGACCAGGACTTCTGGCGCCTCTCGGGCGTGGCCCGCAACTGCTTCCTCTACTCTCGCTCTAAGTCGGCTCATGTTGATGACGTCCGCGTGACTCCCGACCTCGACGCTGAGTACAAGAACGGCTCGCTTGCCGTGAACATCAAGGGCAAGGGCAACGCCAAATTCATCATCGACCTTCTCGCTCCAAACGGAGACATCGTGAGCCGCAAGGTGCTCAACACCACTAAGGTGAAGAAGAAGGAGGGCAAGAAAGTGGCTGAAATCAACGCTACTGTGAAGTTCGACGTGGAGAACCCGCTGAAGTGGACTGCCGAGACTCCTAACCTCTACAAGGTGGTTGTCACCGTGCAGCAGAACGACAAGGACGTGGAGGCTGTGCCCGTGCGCACCGGTTTCCGCAAAATTGAAATCAAGAACGCTCAGCTGCTCGTCAACGGACAGCCTATATACATCAAGGGTGCCAACCGCCATGAGATTGACCCCGACGGTGGCTACGTTGTTTCACGTGAAAAAATGATTGAGGACATCAAACTGATGAAGCAGTTCAACGTGAATGCTGTGCGCACCTGCCACTATCCAAACGACCCTGAACTTTACGACCTTTGCGACGAATACGGACTCTACGTATGCGCCGAAGCTAACCAGGAGAGCCACGGATTCTACTACGGCAAGGATGCTGTCACAACAACTGAGCTTTTTGCTAAGCCTATCCTTGAGCGCAACCAGCACAACGTGCAGAACCAGTTCAACCACCCGTCAATTATTTATTGGTCGATGGGCAACGAGACTGCCGACTCTAAGAATTTCACGGCCGTGAAGAACTGGATTAACCAGTACGACCCGTCGCGCCCAGTACATTGGGAGCGTGCTATCGAGGGCGATAATACCGATATCTACGCCGAAATGTACAACACACCCGAGGGAGTGGAACGCTACTGCAAGGACTCTTCCAAGAAGAAGCCGCTCATCATGTGTGAGTATGCTCACGCTATGGGCAACTCTGGCGGCTCTATGCACGAATACTGGGATCTCGTGCGCAAGTATCCTACCAATCAGGGCGGATTCATCTGGGACTTCGTCGACCAGGGCTTGCGTGGCAAGGACGAGAAGGGCAACACCATATTCAAGTATGGTGGCGACTACAACTCTTACGACCCGTCGGACAACAACTTCTGCTGCAACGGCTTCATATATGCCGACCGCACTCCTACTCCTCAGGCTTACGAGATAGGCTACTGGTATCAGAACTACTGGGTGGAGCCAGAGAACCTTCAGAATGGATGGATTATCGTGAAGAACGAGAACTTCTTCCGCAATGCCGACAACGTGTCGCTATCATGGGCTATCGTGGCTGACGGCATTGAATATCAGAACGGAACTATAGCCGACATCTCGATGCTCGCCCCACAGCAGAAAATGAGAGTAGTGCTGCCTTACAAGCTCGACCAATACAAGAACCAGAAGGACGTGATGCTCAACATCGAGTTCCGACTCAAGAAGGACGAGACTATGCTCAAGGCTGGCGACATCGTGGCTCACCAGCAGTTGCCTATCCGCGAGTTCACAGGCTCTGACCTTGCCGTCAACCCAACTGCCACAAAGGCCGTGAAGCTGACCGACAAGAAGAAGGAACCGCAGCTTACACTCGCTTCACAGAACTTCACATTGCAGTTCGACCGCGCTACTGGATTCATCTCTAAGTATGAGGTTGGAGGCAAGTCGCTGCTTGGCGAGGGTGGTTCGCTGAAGCCTAACTTCTGGCGTGCTGTTACCGACAACGATATGGGTGCCGGAGTGCAGAAGACATTCGCTGCTTGGCGAACTCCTGAGCTTAATCTCCGCTCTATCGCTGCCGACAAGAAGACAAAGACTGTTACTGCCGAATACGACATGCCTACTGTACAATCTACTCTCACGCTCACATATCAGGTGGACGAGAATGGTGTGCTCAACGTAACCCAGTCGCTTAAGACCACTCCTGGAGCTAAGGTTTCGGAAATGTTGCGCTTCGGTATGATTATGAACCTGCCTTACAATATGGACCAGGCCCAGTGGAACGGACGCGGACCGGTGGAGAACTATTCCGACCGCAAGCTGTCGCAGAACGTTGGCATCTATAAGTCAACCGCCGACAAGCTCTTCTTCCCATACGTTCGTCCGCAGGAGACTGGCACTATGAGCGACCTGCGCTGGTGGCAGGAGACCGACCAAAACGGTTTCGGATTCCGTATCGAGAGCGACAAACTCTTCTCGGCGTCAGCTCTTCACTACGACCTGCTCGCGCTCGACGAGGGTGAGGAGAAGCATCAGCGCCACTCACAGTCGGTTGAGAAGTCGAAGTACACCAACATGTTCATCGACCTTGTGCAGGAAGGTGTAGGCGGTGTGAACAGCTGGGATGCCGACGGACGTGCCCGCAAGGGTCACCGTGTGGAATACAAGGACTATACATTCAAGTTCCGCATCTCGCCTAAGACTAAGTAATGTATGACAGAACTTTCCTATTATGCGAAAGTTCTGATAATAAATTTAAAACGGCAATCACACGTATTTAAGCCAGCGTGTGATTGCCGTTTTTTTATCACGTCTGTTTCAAATCCGGAAAACAACATTATATCATCATATTTTATATGAATTTATCTGATTTAAGTTACTATTGAAAGATTATTCTTTTAAAAACGATTTGGCATTCAACTATTTTGTGTAAGTTTGCAAAACAAAATCTTAACTCAATATTTAGCGATATGAATTCATTGAAAGATAGATGCATACGGTTTGACTGGGCGATAAAACGTCTGTTGCGACAGAAAGCCAACTTCGATGTGCTTGAGGGGTTCCTCACCGTCTTCCTAAACGAGAAGGTGGAGATTATGGAGATTCTTGAGAGCGAAGGCAACCAACTCGCTGCCGACGACAAGTTCAACCGCGTAGACATAAAGGCAAAAAACTCCAAGGGAGAGATTATCATCGTAGAGGTGCAAAATACAAGCGAACTTTACTATCTCGAACGCATTCTATATGGTGTGGCTAAAGCCATAACCGAGCATATAAAACTCGGAAACACATATCAGGAGGTGAAGAAAGTTTACTCCATCAGCATTCTCTATTTCGACCTCGGACGAGGATCCGACTATCTGTATATCGGGCAAAACAATTTCGTGGGCGTTCATACCAAAGACCATCTTGTTATAAGCACAAAGGAGGAGGGCGTTATCAAGCAGAAATATCCGGCCGAGATTTTCCCGACATATTATCTTGTGCGTGTCAACAATTTCAACGAGGTGGCTAAGTCGCCACTTGAGGAATGGATGAGATACCTTAAGGAGGGAATCATCAACGAGAAAACTACAGCTCCAGGATTGCGCGAAGCACGCGAGAAACTGCAATACTACTCTATGAGCGACTCTGAACGCCACGCATACGACGAGCATGTAAACGCTGTGATGATACAAAACGATGTGCTTGGAAATGCACGTGCCGAAGGACTTGAACAAGGACGTGCTGAGGGACGTAAAGAAGGCGAATATACCAAGGCTGTGGATATTGCAAAAAATCTAAAGAGCATCGGTCTGCCCATTGAACAGATAACAAGCGCAACGGGATTGACTGAAGAGGAAATTATTGCTCTCTAAAAAAATAGAGGGGCATCTCACCAAAGACACCTACGAATAGGTCCTTTGGCGAGATGCCCCTCTTTATATATTATTGCCCTCCTTTAGTTTATTAGGGCAACTGTTTTTATTTCATCACCTTCTTGCCGTTGATAATAAAGAGACCCTTTGTGGCTTTGTCTACTTTCTGTCCGCTGAGGTTGAATATAGCATCCGACTTCTTTGTTGTAGCGCCAGTAATGGTCTGGATGGCAGTAGGAGTACCTTCTACGATAGAGAAGCTGAACAAGTGGGCGATAGTGCTATTGTCAGCATCTACTGTCTTGCCGACAAAGGCAAGATGATATACACCCGACTCTTCTACTGTGATGGCTGTCTCCTCGGTGTTGTCCACGCTATAGTTATCGGTGAACGGCGATAGCTTCTTCACGGTGCTGTAAGTAGCGGCATCTGTGCGCGATGTGCCAATGGCAAGCGAGACATCCAAGGCTCCCTTAGTGTTGTTGAATGCTGCGAGTGTGCTGACAGTATATGTCTTGCCTGCCTCGAGCTGGAATGCTGGTGACACATAATAGTCTTCACCTGAGTTTCCACTCTTGAGCTTCACGTCGGCAAAGAAAGTGCCTGTAGCCTTGTCGTAGAAACCATATTCCGGCTCATAAGCCCATGATGTGCCGCCAGTTGTCTGCTCGGTGATGACAGACCATCCTTCGGTTGCTGCCTTGAAGTCGGCTGAGTATGGCAAAGCTACAGCCTCTTCTGTCTCAGAACTTTCACCTGCTTTCTCTGCAATAGAGAAAGAGAAGGCATGAGCACGTGCCGAAGCGCCGCTTTTCTCGCCCTTGGCAAGGATAGCAAGATAATAATCGCCGTCGGCATCTACCGTAACTGTGGAAGTCTTCACAGCCTCAACATTGTAGCCCTTATCCTCGGGAGTAAGAGTTGCCACAGTCTTGAATTTAGAGGCATCGGTATTCGAGGTTCCTATCTCAAGTGTCAGCTCCATGTCCAACCCGCTGAGCAAAGCTGTGAGTGTCTTCACCTCGTATGTCTTTCCTGCCTTAAGTGTGATGGCTGGCGAAATAAGATAATCGTTGTATGCTGAATTATAATCTTTTGCCGTTACCATATCGCTGATAGAACCATCATCGGTATAGCATGAGCCTGGTCCCCATGTCTTGCCTGTCTTCTCACTTGCGTCAAGGATTGTCCAGTCGGTATCGATGAAATCGGTTGCCGACTTTACTGTTGAGAAATCGATACTGTATGGTACTGCTACCTGTGCCGAAGCCATTGTTGCCATTGCCGAGAGCATCATGGCTCCAAACAATTTGTGTATTCTTCCTATCATAATAATGTGTTTAAAAAAAATAGTGATTAATCTGTTTTCCTAAAATGCTTACTAATACAGCTGTTTACCTTTTACTTGTTCACGACAACTTTCTTCATCTTCACACTACCATCCGAGTAGGTAGTTGCCTTGATATATATGCCCGACTGCAACTTGTTTACAGCACGTCCACCAAGATCATAGTAGCGAGCTGTTTTCACAGTCTTGTCGCTTATAGTCTTATCCACACCCGATGTGCCATCATCCCATATGGCAGGCTCAGAATAATGTGACACGCCATCGCTGTCAACATAAAACTCTGTCAAGGCAACCTTCTTGAAATCTGTAAGGTAGAAATAAATCACACGGCGTCCCTTGTAGGTTTGGAAGTCTTCGTTGTCAACAAATCCGTAAGGCACATCTGTCATTTCCTCATCGATATTAACATACTCATCAGGATAGAACACATATTCCTCGTCGTCAAAATTCAGATTGTAATATATGCGATGTGTGTCGAGGAACTCGCCCTTGGCTGTTGCATTTGAAAGCACTGCCTCTATATAGCTATAGCCATATGTCTCATAGCAATCCTCCACACCGTAGATAGTAGGCTTTGCTGGAGCTGCCTTCACTTCTACAAAAGGAGTGAGCTCAGGGTTCTTGAATCCCTTGAGAGTATTCACCTTGGTATTGCCGCCATTTACACTAAGATAACTGTTTTCGCCTACAAAACGGTCGTTGGCTGCATCATAGTCGAACACAAAGTCGTTCTTGAAATAGGTGCTGTCCTCATAGGCATTACCATAAGTTGGAACTCTCTTCCAACCCATTGACTCGAAGTAGTTGAAATAGCGTGCTGCAGCATACTTGTCGGCTGTTGAGAGCCCCATGTACTGTCCGCTCTTGATTGTAAGCTTGTTGTCGGCGAGCGTTCCCTTAGCATAAACCTGGTCGTCATGACTTGTCAGGTCGCTTAAGTAATAATCGTTGCCGTCGTTGTAGAGCTTCACGAGCTGTCGCTTTATCGTTAGAGTGTCCGTACCATCCTCATATGTGCCGTAAGTCATCACATAGTCCTTAGCGGATGCCGATTCTGGCAAAGTGACAGCAACATCTGTTTGAGGTGAGAGTATCTTGCGGTATTCGCCGAATCCTGTCCACTCGCCATCAGAATAGAACAGACCAAGACCAGAATATCCATTGTCGTTCTGCATAATGATTGAGTCGTTGCGCACAACCATCTTGAGTGTAGGATTGTCAAGGTCTATAGCCCAGAAGTTCTGACCATAATCCTCTACATATCCATATTTCATCTTGCACGCATAGCAGACATTCTCCTCGTAGGTGGATGTGGCTGCCTCATAATATATAGGCTGAGCCTCAACAGAAATCGTGTCACCATTCACCGAGCCTTTAAGCCATGAGTTGGTGGCAAACTGGCTGAAGGGGTTCTTTATGTAGAAGTAGCCATCATCGCCATACACCACATCTACCGCACGTCCCATGTCGGTAGCGGGAAGTATATAACTGAATATGGAATAATAGCCTCCGAGATTTCCTACAAGTGTCTTCAACTCACCTGCAGGCTGTTCGGTCACTAAGTCAAAAGGAGCTGACTTCATTACTGACTTTCGTTTAGGCTCGCCCTTCTTCTGACGCACTAATGTAGGCTTCTGTGTAGCTGCGGCATCCAAAGAATGTGTTTTTAAGAATTCCTGTAGCTGCACTTCAGTAACAATAGGTTTTTGGGCAAATGATGTTGCTGCAACAAATGTCGAGGCAACAGCTAAGATTAAGTATTGATTTTTCATTTCTATTTGTTATTAGTTCAACCTTCTTTGCTATTTTTTGCAAAGATATACATATTTATTTATCCAAACAATAAAACCACAAGAAATTTCATCATTTAGTCATATTTTTCCATATTTCACTATCGTTTTTACACACTTACACATATTTATTTGTCCATTTAATATATTTGAATTATCTTTGCAAACAAAAAGTATAAACCGTATAGAATATGAAAAAGAAATTATTATCACTCTCTATAGCCTTGATGCTTGGCATGGATGTAGCAATGGCTGTGCCTGCACGTCCTGGAAAAATACGCATACAGCAACCTAACGGAACATACCTGACTATAGAGCTTCGCGGAGACGAATACTCACATACTGCTTACACCGAAGATGGCTATCCGCTGACTTTAGACAGCCAAGGAAAACAATATGAGTATGCTTCGGTATGCGACGGTAAGCTGGTTGCCTCTGGCATTATGGCTACTGATATAGACTGTCGTACAGAAACAGCTAACAATTATCTTAAAAATTTCGACAAGAATAGCCTTATAATATATAATAAGGTGCAACATGAGCAAGCTGAGACAATGCGGGCAAAACAAAAAGCCAAGGCTGTGGAGAAGCGCAGCTTAGGCGACACCCGTCTGCGCATCTCAAATGTGCCCACAACAGGAAGCCCTAAGGCTCTCGTTGTGCTGGTTGAGTTTCTCGACACAAAATTCTCGGAATATGTGGGCGATGCAAAATCTTTCTATACCGACTTGCTCAACAAACCCAACTATAGTAATGAATATGGTGCGTCGGGTAGTGCCTTCGACTTCTATAAGGCAAGCTCCAACGGACTTTACACACCTGAGTTTGATGTGTATGGTCCGGTGACTGTGAGCCAGCAGGAATCATTCTATGCCGGAACATCAGGCCAGGCAAATGTAGCACTTATGGTTTATGAAGTGGTAAAGAAAATCGATAAGGAAGTGGATTTCTCTCAATACGATACTGATGGCGACGGCGAGGTGGACAACATGTACATATTCTATGCTGGCAAGGGACAAGCCGACACCGGAACATCAGGACTTATATGGCCTCATAACGCATGGGTGAGTCTGTCGGGCTACAATATCGAGAAAGACGGTGTCGTCATCGACCGCTATGCTTGCAGTTCGGAGCTTAACGGAAAGAAAGGCACACCATTGGGAGTTGGCACCTTTGTGCATGAGTTCGGACATGTATTGGGCATTCCCGACCTTTACGACACCGAGGCTCAGTTTACATCTGGCTATACCGTAGGCAAATGGGACACTATGTGCAACGGAAGCTACAACAACGAGCAGAACACTCCACCACTCTACTCTTCCTACGAGCGATATGTCTTAGGATGGATTGAACCTACTGTGCTCGACCCCTCGGAGACGAAGAAGGAAACACTCAACCCTCTTGCCGATGAGAACAAAGCTTTTCTTGTACCAGTACCGCAGAAAGACTCTGAATACTTTCTTCTTGAAAACCGACAACAGAAAGGATGGGACGAGTATCTGCCGGGACATGGTATGATTGTGTGGCACATCGACGAGAATAAGGATGCGTGGATGAAGAATGCCGTGAACAATGCCCTCAGCAATCCCGCAGGACACAAGTGCATTGATATTATGAAAGCCGACGGGATGGCTACACGCGACACAGAGGATGGCGACGCCTTTCCTGGAACGGGAAACATTAATCATGGTTCTTTCCTATCATGGGCCAACAAGAAAATATTCAACATGACGGACATTTCAGAAGATGGCGATCTTCTTGCATTCACAGTTGGAGACGGTTCTACCGGCATTTCATCTATATCCGTTAATGACGCAAAAGAAGGTCCTGTATACAGTCTTGACGGCACACGCATTGCCGACAATGCTAAGAATCTGCCTAAGGGTATTTATATAAATGGAGGAAAGAAAATTGTGGTACGTTGAAAGCGTATAGATTATGAAATAAAAAAAGAGGCGTCTCGCCAACAATACAACCCACATGATTGTATAGTTGAGGAGACGCCTTTTTTATATCTCAGAATTATTTACTTTTACTTCTGAACATTAATTACTTATTCGCCCATCACTTTCTTAGGCAATACGAGATTGAGTATCACGGCAAGGAGGAACACCACAGCCACACAGTTCTCGGCGAATACAGTACGCACGATTTCTGGGAATATGGCAAACATGCCTGTGGCTTGAGTGAAACCAAGACCCACGCTGAGCGAAAGACTTACAATTACCATATTGCGCTGTGAGAAGCCTGCACGTGCCATCATGCCGAAGCCAGCAAAAAGAATGCTGCCGAACATCATGATTGTGCAACCGCCAAGCACAGCCTGAGGTATTGTTGTAAGCGCTGCACCAATCACGGGGAAAACGCCACCAATAATCATAACCACAGCTCCCACACCGATTGTGAAGCGGTTGACAACGCCTGATATTGCTGCCAAACCTACATTCTGACTGAACGATGTGATAGGAGTACAACCGAACAAGCCCGATACTGTGCTGACAAAACCATCGCAGCAAATGGCTGAACCCATCTCCTTTGTCTCTGGATCGCGATGGAGAGCACCATTGCAGAGGGCTGACGTATCGCCAATTGTCTCTGTGGCAGACACAAGATAAACAGCCACTACAGAGAGTATTGCTCCTATATTAAACTCAGGAGTGAAGGGGAGAAGACGCGGAAAGGCAATGATTGACTGTCCAGAAAGACTGCCGAAGTTGACCATTCCCATAAAGCAAGCCAACACATAGCCTACAATAAGACCCACAAGTACCGACAGCGAACGGAGGAATCCCTTAGCGAACACCTGACAAAGAAGACAGGCAAGGAGTGTGACTGATCCTACAATCCAATTGTTCATACTGCCGAAATCGGCTGCTCCTTGTCCGCCGGCAAAAGAATTTGCTCCAATTGGCAGAAGAGAAAAACCAATAGCTGTTACAACAGTAGCCGACACAACATGTGGTATAAGCTTAATCCAGTATTTTACGAACAATCCGAGCAATCCCTCGATAAGACCGCCTACGATTACCGCACCAATGAGCGTACCCATGCCGTAAGCTCCTGCTATGCTGATGGCAAGTGAGAGGAACGTGAACGAGATGCCCATAACGATAGGCAGACGTGAGCCCACACGCCACACTGGGAATAGCTGCACAAGCGTGCCTATACCAGCTATCACCATACAGTTCTGTATGAGAGCGGCACTTACTGCACTATCCAGCCCAACGGCTGCGGCAAGAATCATGATTGGAGTGATGTTGCTGACGAACATTGCCAGCACGTGCTGTAGACCGAATGGAAGAGCTTTTCCCAATGGCACTCTACCGTCAAGCTGATAGAGATTTTCTGTAGAATTTTTCATTGCGTTTATGAATGTTGTGAATGTGGGGACAAAGGTACAAAAAAAACAAATAAAAATTTAAATAAACTACACGAAACAAATTCCACGCCATTACACGATAACATATTCCACGCATGTCGGTGATGATGTCCACGGCGATGGTCAAGGATAACTAACCACATTAATAAGTACTAAAAATGTGCAATTCTGCCATTTTTTCATAGGAAAAATGTGTAACTTTGCCACAAATTCATAGATATGGAAATAAAGAGAGACATAATAGACCATCTGAAAGAGTGGAAGACAAGCACGCGAAGAAAGCCACTGGTGCTTCAAGGAGCACGCCAAGTAGGCAAATCGTGGGCGTTGAAAAAGTTTGGTAAAGAGTGTTTTGAAAGCACCGTATACATTAACTTCGACACTATGCCTACCATAAAGGAGGATTTCGCAAGGACAAAGGAACCGCGAAAACTTCTGAAAACACTTGAGATGACCATGGGACAAGCCATCAACCCAGACTCCACACTAATAATTTTTGACGAGATACAAGAATGTAACGACGCTCTAAACAGCCTGAAATATTTTTGCGAGGACGCTCGCGAATACTGTATCGTGTGCGCCGGATCATTACTGGGCGTTGCCCTTAACCGTTCGGGAGCATCGTTTCCAGTGGGCAAGGTTGACTTCATGCGACTACAGCCAGTATCATTCGCTGAGTATCTACGTGCAACCAATGCCAAACTCTATGCCTCATACGAAATGATTGACGAAGTGATGACCGTACCAGAAGTGCTGCATGAGCAACTTACTGATGCCTACATAGAATATCTGCCACTCGGCGGTATGCCCGAAGCCGTAAGTGCCTATCTTGATAGCCGACAATGGAGCGACGTGACAACCATACAAGATGGCATACTGCAATCCTACTCGCTTGATTTCGCAAAGCACATCAGCAACAAGGACATTCCACGAGTATTTCAGGTATGGGCCAATCTTCAGGACCAACTGGCACGCGAAGACAAGAAATTCCGTTATGCCGACATAAAACAAGGAGCAAGGGCGCGTGAATATGAGGGGGCAATAGAATGGCTGTGCCTCGCAGGGCTGGTACACCGTGTATCGGCTGTAGAGACCCCGCGTCTGCCACTCTCAGCCTACAAGAAAAGCAATGCTTTCAAACTGTATCTCAACGACGTTGGACTACTGTGCCGCAAGTTCGGACTCGACCCTCGCACAGCCATCCAAGGCAGCACGATGTTCACCGAGTTCAAGGGAGTGCTTGCCGAGAACTATGTGCTGCAGTCGCTTGTGAGGCAGTTTGGCAACGGGCAATACTACTGGACATCGGGCAACACTGCCAAAGTGGAGTTCATTCTGCAACACGAAGGCGAGATAATCCCCATTGAGGTGAAAGCCAACCGCAACATCACCGCCAAGAGCCTTGCCCTCTACCGCAAGACCTATTCGCCACGACTGGCCGTCCGCCTGTCGACACTAAACATGCGCAAAGACAACGACCTGCTGAATATGCCGCTGTATTTGGTGGATAAATTGAAGGGGTTTGTAAAATAGTTTTTGAGACCTCTGCAACAGATAGTTCAAATATACACTACAAACTCTACGGATTGTCAAGAACAAAGCAACGGGGACGCCCCAAGGGGTGTATTATATACATAACTATATACTTACATCTACGTGAGGCTTTCTGCGTTGCTCGTTTCGACAATCCGGGCAATGCGAAGGCCTTTACACTGTGGAACGAGCGACAAGATTGGCCTTAACACTCTTCCTCCTTATTCTGCCAATGTATGGAAACGTGGCAAAGGCACAGTCGGTGAATGGAGACATTCCGTATGTCGTGTATGACAGGGAAGAAAGAACCCTAACATTTTATTGCACAAAGGAAAAGCCAGAGGGGAGCTATGGATTGGAACGTTATACCGACGTTTATGGAAGAAAGCTACCTCAATGGAAAGATATTTATGAGCCCATAGAAACTGTTATTTTCGACAAGAGTTTTTCTTCTGCACGACCAACCGATTGCTCATATTTATCTTCTTTTTATATAGATAAAATCAATCGTAAAAGTCAAAGTTCCCCTTTTTTACTCTTTTACACTTTTAATACAACCGCCTTTCTGCCCAGTCGCCCCTATCCAAATTCCTATAACATATAGCCTCAGCAATATGTTGCGATCCTACACACTCTGCCCCATCAAGGTCGGCAATCGTGCGCGCCACTTTAAGTATACGGTTATAGGCACGTGCCGACAACGAAAACTTCTCCATGGCCGTGCGCAACAGATTTATTGAAGCCTCATCGGGTTCGGCAAACTGATGTATCATGCGCTCTGTCATTTGGGCATTGCAATGGATGCCACGGAAGTCCTTGAAACGAGCTGTCTGTATTTCGCGCGCCTTGATTACACGCTCACGTATGGCGGCACTTGGTTCGCCTGGCTGCACTTGGGATATATCCTTAAAAGGCACAGGCGTTATCTCGCATTGTATGTCGATACGATCGAGCAACGGACCTGATATTTTGTTCATATAACGCTGTATCTGTCCCGGAGTGCAACAGCAGCGGTGCGTAGGATCGTTATAGTAGCCACATGGACATGGATTCATCGAGGCTATGAACATAAATGAACATGGAAATTCAACAGTATATTTTGAACGTGAAATGGTTATCTTATGGTCTTCGAGAGGCTGACGCAACACTTCGAGCGTCTGCTTGTTGAACTCGGGCAGCTCATCGGCAAACAAAACTCCGTTGTGAGCCAAGGATATTTCGCCAGGCTGAGGATTAATTCCTCCGCCTACAAGCGCCACCTCACTAATAGTATGGTGTGGCGATCGGAAAGGACGCTGAGAAATAAGCGATGTGCCTCGCTTAAGTTTTCCTGCCACACTATGTATCTGCGTCGTCTCCAAACTCTCTGAGAGCGACAACGGAGGAAGTATGGAAGGCAAACGCTTTGCCATCATCGACTTGCCCGAACCCGGAGGACCAACCATAATAAGATTATGGCCGCCAGCCGCGGCAACCTCCAAGGCACGCTTTACATTCTCCTGACCGCGCACATCAGCAAAGTCAAGGTCGTATTTGTATTGTTGCTCATAGAATTCGCGTCTTGTGTCTACAAATGTAGGCTCATAGGCTGCAGCACCCGTCAGCAGTTTTATCACGTCGATAATGTTTTCCATGCCATACACGTCAAGGTTGTTCACCACGGCTGCCTCGCGCTCATTCTGCTTAGGAACAATAAGACCCTTCAACTTCTCCGACCTTGCCTTTATGGCTATCGGCAACGCACCCTTTATAGGCTGCAAAGTGCCGTCAAGACTCAGCTCTCCCACCAGCATATAATCTCCCAGCACATCGCTCACAATGGCTCCACTTGCCGCAAGTATGGCTATGGCCAATGGCAGGTCGAACGAGCTTCCTTCTTTCCTAAGGTCGGCTGGAGCAAGGTTGATAGTTATATCGCCATGCGGAAACTTATATCCATTAAACTGTACTGCCGAGGCTATGCGGTCGCGACCTTCTCTGACAGCCGTGTCGCCCAAGCCCGTCATGCGATACATCACACCAGGCACAATATTAACTTCCACAGTCACGGTGGTAACATCAAGACCGTTAACAGCAGCAGAAAAAGTCTTTACAAGCATAATAGTCAGTAGGTTTAAAGGGTTAATATATAAAAACAAAAGTAGCGGTTTTGCTTGGATTGGACAAACAAAACAATAGAAAATTTGCTTTAATTATTTGCAAAGCATCTTTTTTATACCCTTTCGGGTGCAATATAAAATAAAATTAGTATATTTGCACCCGAAAGGGTATAATCGCATATAATTATTTGATATGGACTCACCTATAGCATCATTTGTAAAGGAAAGACGCAAGATGTTTAATCTCACGCAGATTGACCTTGCGGAGAAGTCGGGAGTAGGATTAAGGTTTGTCAGAGAACTGGAGCAGGGCAAACCCACGCTGCGACTCGACAAAGTGAACCAAGTGCTGGCATTGTTCGGACATGAAGTGGGAGCTGTGCCAGTTGAAAACAACAAGTAGACGAGTTGTCGACCCAAAAACATATAAACGATGAAGAGAGCCAAAATTTACATGTACGACCGTTATGCAGGAATGCTTACCGAGGATGAGAACGGCTTTTCGTTTGTCTACGATGCAGAATATCTGCAGCAGTCGGATACCGAGCCAATAAGCCTGACCATGCCACTACAAGAGGAGCCTTATGAAGACAAGGTGCTATTCCCATTCTTCGACGGACTCATTCCCGAAGGATGGCTGCTTAACATTGCCGAACGCAGCTGGAAAATCAACCAACGCGACCGTATGTCGCTTCTGCTCGCCTGCTGCAAGGATTGCATAGGAGCCGTGAGCGTAGTGCCAGAAGAAGAAAATATATAAGTAGCAATCACCCCCCAAAAACACAACTATGAACAAATGTCTATTCTGCTATAAACCATTGAAAGCCGGACAAGTAGACTTTCATCCTGCTTGCGCACGTAAACTGTTCGGCGTGAAAGAAGCTCCTGCACTACCCTATTGCCGCAGTCAGATATCCGACCTCGCAAAACAGGTGGTGCGTGCACAGACCACACTTACTGGCGTGCAAGCCAAGCTGTCGCTTGACGTCAACCCCGGAGGACGCAACGAACCCGACCGGTTCACTATTGTAGGATTGTGGGGAAGATACATCCTAAAACCCCAGACAGATGCCTACCGCGCCCTGCCCGAACTCGAAGACCTCACCATGCACATGGCTGAGGCGGCTAAGATTGCCGTGGTGCCCCACTCACTTATACGCTTTGCCGACGGTGAATTATGCTACATAACACGACGCATCGACCGCGAGCGCAACGGCTCAAAGATTGCAATGGAGGACATGTGCCAACTGTCGGAACGCCTTACCGAATACAAATACAAAGGCTCATACGAGCAGATTGCAAAGCTGATAAAGAAGTATTCCGCCACTCCGCAACTCGACCTTGTGAACTATTGGGAGGTGGTGGTGTTCTCGTGGATTACGGGCAACTCCGACATGCATCTAAAGAACTTCTCGCTCTACAAGACTACTCTCGGCTACACTCTCACTCCTGCCTACGACCTCCTGTCCACAGCCATCGTGATGCCTGAGGACAAAGAGGAACTAGCATTAACGCTCAACGGCAAAAAGGCAAAGCTGAAACGCAGCGACTTTGAACACTCGATAATAGCGTCGGGAGTGAACGAGAAAGTGCTTGAGAATATTGCCAAGAAGTTTCGCAAGGCTCTGATAAAATGGGTGGCATTGATTGACGACTCGTTTTTGCCCGACGATTTCAAGCGACAATACAAGAGACTTATTATAGGAAGAATGCTGAAACTGAAATAGCTTTTCACGCCAGCATACTTGCATTTTACAGAAATAACTTGTAAATTTGCGGAAAAACATAAAAATGGAAGAAGATTTCGACATACGACAGGAGCAGGTGGTCAAGGGCGAGAAAGACTTTGAGAACGCTCTGCGACCGCTGCGCTTTGGCGACTTCAGCGGACAGCAAAAGGTGGTGGACAACCTTGAGGTGTTTGTGGAGGCTGCCAAATACCGCGGCGAACCGCTCGACCACACTCTGCTCCACGGGCCTCCGGGTCTGGGAAAAACAACTCTTAGCAACATTATCGCCAATGAGCTTGGCGTAGGTTTTAAAATCACAAGCGGACCGGTGCTCGACAAGCCGGGCGACCTTGCAGGTATTCTCACATCGCTTGAGCCGCGCGACGTGCTCTTCATCGACGAGATCCACCGCCTGTCTCCCGTTGTCGAGGAGTATCTATACTCGGCTATGGAGGACTACCGCATCGACATCATGATCGACAAAGGTCCGTCGGCACGCTCGATACAGATAGATCTCAATCCCTTCACTCTTGTGGGCGCCACCACACGCAGCGGACTCCTCACGGCTCCTCTGCGAGCCCGTTTCGGCATCAACCTGCATTTGGAGTACTATGGACCGGAGATGCTTCAGAAGATTATCAAGCGTTCGGCCATGATTATGCGAGTGCCTATCGACGACGATGCCGCCATAGAGATTGCACGACGCTCGCGAGGCACGCCCCGTATTGCCAATGCTCTGCTACGGCGTGTGCGCGACTTTGCCCAGGTGAAAGGCAACGGACACATCGACCGCGACATTGCACGCCTCTCGCTCTCGGCTCTCAACATCGACCAATATGGACTTGACGAGATTGACAACAAAATTCTGCTCACCATCATCGACAAGTTCCGTGGCGGACCTGTAGGCGTAAGCACCATTGCCACCGCTATTGGCGAAGACACGGGTACTGTAGAGGAAGTCTACGAGCCTTATCTCATCATGGAGGGTTTCATCAAACGCACACAACGCGGACGCATGGTCACTCCGCTCGCCTATCAGCATCTCGGGCGGCCAATGACGGGATTCAACACTACGGAGCCTTCGCTGTTCGATTGAGAGCAAGCAAAAACATTTTTGCCCATAGGCAGAAATCTAACTAATATTTTATCTGAGCCTTGTGAGAACTATTAAGACAACGCGATAACTTAAGTTCAAGAATAAAAAGAAAGAATGTAGGATGTATGGCATGAAAACCATATATCCTACATTCTTTTTTTATTCTTTCTTCTGCATATATTTATTACTTCTTCTGCATATATTTCTTGCCATTCTTTATCACTATGCCATTGGTATCTCCGTTTATCTTCTGTCCACCGAGATTATAGGCTTTTCCATCGCCCTGCAGTAATCCTTCATCCACCTTTGGAAGAAGGATTCCACTCTCAGAGCCAGCAACAGCTCCCGAAGTCACATCAACCTCATAGATACGCACAAACGGACCGTCATTAGCTCTTGTGTCACGCACAAGGAGCTTGAAATATCTTATATCGGCCGCTTTGTCAAGAATCACGCGGAACGACGACTTTGAAGGAGCGTTGTCGTCGGTCTTGAGCAATGTCCAGTTGAGATTGTCGGTAGAGCCATAGATGTCGTAGGCCTTGATGTAGCGGTTGGAGTTGTCGCCCATCTTTATGAGGAATCCACCCACATTCTTCACTTCAAGCATGTCGACAGTAATGAAGTGAGGCAGCTGGGCTGTAGCACTATACCATTGTGGATGCCAATAGGTGTTGTCGTCGCCATCCACTATCTGCTGCGCACGGCCGTTGGAGCCTTCACCCACAGTCTCTTCCGACGAGCAGTCTACAGCTTGCCAACCAGTCTTCTTGAACAGATTTTCCGTGAAGAGTCTGTCCTGCTCGGCACGCTTCTCCTCGTTTGCAATGGCAGCAATCACACGGTCGTTGAGCGGAGTAAGATTGATGGTGTCTACGGGTGTGTTGTCCGTGGCAAGCTTCACGCTGCGTCCAGTCTTGTTGGTAGATGTGTAGCCACCAGTCTGCATGAAGAATGTGCGGTCGGCTGGATTCTCAGTCGCGCCCTGTCCGAAGTCGCTTCTCGCACCCACTTCGCTGCCTCCGTCGGTATTGCCAAAGCCTATGCTGTTGCAGTTGTACCACTTGCCATCGTAGCGCGAACGGGCATAGCCGTTGCGGTAATAAGCCACGCGGTTGGCCTGACCAGTAGCAGCATTATAGTTTTCGAGGAATGAATACCATGAGCTGAAGTGTTCCGACGAGTTGCGCTTGCGCACAGTAGCCATATACTGCCAACCCTTGCCGTCGAGCGCATTAAACCATGCCGACACAAGCATGTTGTGCTGCTCGTGCACCACAGTCTGTCCACCCACCTTTGTTGTATAGGATGTTGTCTCGGGACGGCAGTTGGTGATGAACTGCACATATCTTCCTGGTGTCCAGTAAGGACCCTTGCGATAGGTCTGCACGCCAGTTCCCTCGTTGCCGAAACGGTTGACCGTGGTGAGCGCATCCCAGTCGATGGCTCCTGCACGCAGATATTCGGGCAGGTCGGGGTCCTCATCGGTTGAGCCGTCATCCCACATCGAGAAGAGTACATCATGGCGTGGCTGTCCATCGTCGGTATAACCGTTCATCTGTATGCCCATATATCCGTTGAGCACACCAAGCGACATGGCGTAGGTGCCAACTATATCCGACTCCTCGGGCAGCATTATCTCCATGAAGCACCAGTCGTAAGCGTCGCCCTTGGGAGCGGCAGCATCGTTAGACGCCCATGAGGTGAGATGCACAGAGGGTGACGATAGATAGTTGGCTGCATAAGGGGCCTCCGACGACGAGGAATTGAACTTGAAGCTTCGTATACTGTTGATGTTGTCGTTGCCCGAAAGACATTCCAGGCGGTAGCGGTAGTAAGCCGGACGCTTGAATGTGGCGTCGCCAATGGTTACATCCATATCCTTGCCAGTACCAGTCACCGAGAACTCCTTCTGCATAACATTGGTTGCGGGCGAGTTGGGATTAGTGATGGTCAGTCGGAACTTTACGGTTGCGCCCGTCTTAACATTCAGCTTGATGGCGTTGGTAGCAGTACTGATGGCATGATGGAAGTAATATACTGCGCAGGCATTGGCATTAGTCCATGACGTTAGGCTTCGGTTGTTCATGGGATGTCCGTTGGCGTCGCGGTCTTCGCCAGGAATACTGATTCCGGTTGCCCCTACCTTTCCGTCAAGGGTTTCTACATAGCCGTGAGCAGCCGACAACTCTGTCTCGACGTTTGCAGCTTGTGTGTTCATTGCAAATAGTGCAATGGCTGCACCAAGCATGGATTTCTTTAAACAAATCATAATAGTGTTTTTTAGTAAATTGGTTTTATAGTTAGGGAGCAAAAGTACAAATAAACTTTCAAAAAGGTTGTTTTATAAGAAAAAATTTACGAATTATTTTTCTTGCAATAATTCTTTAGCAATTTGTTCACAACCAATAAATTTCGTAACTTTGCCGTAGACTAAAGACGCGGCAACCCACTTGCCGTTACACTAACCCACACAAACCTTATGGAACAACTACTCCACTACATATGGAAGCATCGCATCCTTCCGCTCCAAGAGCTACGCACCACCGACGGACAGCCTGTGGAAGTAATCGACCCTGGACTGCACAACAGCCATGCCGGACCCGATTTCTTCAACGCCAAACTACGCATTGGCGACACCATGTGGGTGGGCAATGTGGAGATACACGAACGGTCGGCCGACTGGTTTATGCACTCTCACGACAGCGACCCTGCATATAATAATGTTGTGCTGCATGTGGCCCAGGTTATTGATGCCGATGTTGTGACTGCCGATGGCTCGCGTCCGCCACAGATGGAACTGCACGTACCGACGTTTGTTATGCAGAACTACCGACGTCTGCTTGCAGCCGACCGCTATCCTCCATGCCGTGATACTGTAATGCAGCTGCCAGGCATCACCATACACGCTTGGATGAGTGCGCTTGGTGCCGAAAGGCTTGCCGACAAATGCAAGGCTATAGAGCAACGCGTCAAGGCGGCGGGTGGCTCATGGGAACAGGCTTTCTTTGCCACGATAGCCCGCAGCTTCGGCTTCGGAGTCAACAGCGAGGCGTTTGAGCAATGGGCGGCACAGTTGCAGCTGATGCAGGTGGCCCACCATCGCGACGACCCTTTCCAAGTGGAGGCCTTATTTATTGGCTCAGCCGGACTTCTCGACACCGAAGCCATGAACGACCGACAACGCACGGCTGCCACAGCCGATCCTTATTTCATGAAACTGAAACAAGAGTGGAACTATCTCTCCCACAAATTCTCGCTAACGGCTATGCCTCGGCAAACATGGCGTTTCCTGCGTCTGCGTCCGCAGAATTTCCCATATATCCGACTGTCGCAACTCGCTCAACTGTATTGCTCACGCCGCGCCGAACTGAGCCGCATAACCACATGCAAAACGCTCAACGACATTCGCGAAGCCTTGAAGACAGAAGTGAGCGAATACTGGCGCACCCACTACACCTTTGGCAATGAGAGCCGCGAGAATGCCAAGCGTCTGTCAGCCTCATCCATCGACATTCTCGTGGTAAATGCCGTTGTGCCCATACTCCACGCTTACGGTTGCCACCGGCAGGACGAGATGCTGATAGCACGTGCCGCAGAAATGCTCGAAGCCTTGCCGCCTGAGGACAACACACATATACGTCTGTGGCAAGAATGCGGAATAAAAGCCGACAATGCTGCCGACACTCAAGCTCTCATTCAGCTGCACACACGCTATTGCGAGCGCAGGGATTGCCTGCGATGCAGATTCGGATATTTCAGTATGAAGAAAAAAGAGGAGTGAAATTAACTCTCTCGGCAGGCAACATTTTTGTTTCCTCGGGAGGGAACAAAATTTTCTACCCGAGGAAACGCATTTTTAGTCGTGAGATAGAAACACACGGATGTGTCCTAAATGACATGGTGTCAAAGTGTCTTTGCACTCTAAATTCCCGAACAATACGTTCTAATCACATTCCCGTCATAATCCTTTTGGCTTACAAGCTTTATGCCCGAAGGCAATTCGGGAGCGCGTGTGCCATCGGTTACGGTCATTGGGGCAGTCTCTACGCGTATCTCATCCCATAAACCGGCATCCAAGAACGACTGTAGCGTGGCAAGTCCACCCTCCACAATCAGCGACTGGCAACGCTCTTTGTAGAGCCAATCCATTATCTGCGGCAATACTGGCAGGCTGAAGTCCAAGCCCTCGAACGCAGGATTGTGCGAGTCGATTACTATTCTACGCGGCGAGCGTCCCGACCAATCGCGCGTATTGAGCTGTGGATGCTCGCGCTCGTCGGTTGTTCTGCCCACAAGAATAGCGTCGTTCTCAGCACGCAACTTGTGCGACAGCATCTTTGTGAACGGAGTGGATATGGCGATAGCCTTGCCGTGGTTGTCGATGAAGTGGTTGGCTGTCTCCGCCCACTTCAAAATTATGTAAGGACGGCGATGCTCGTTGTAGGTGATGAATCGCTTGTTTATTTGGCGGCATTCCGCCTCAAGCACTCCCACCGTCACCTCTATGCCAGCATCGCGCAACTTCTGTATTCCCCTACCCTGCACCTTGGCAAATGGGTCGACACATCCCACCACACAACGCTTCACACCCTTGCTCACGATAAGGTCGGCACAAGGCGGAGTCTTGCCATAGTGGGAGCAAGGCTCAAGGCTCACGTATATCGTGGCTTCCGAAAGCAACGGCTCGTCCTCAGGGCGTACCGACGCGAAAGCGTTCACCTCGGCATGTCCCTCTCCACAACGCACATGATAGCCCTCGCCTATTATCCTTCCGTCGGCAGCCACAATCACGGCTCCCACCATGGGGTTGGGCTTGGCGTTTTGCATGCCGTTGCGTGCCAGTTGCAGGCAACGGCGCATGTATTGTTCGTCTCTCGATTCTTCGTTCATCATCATTTATGCCTCTATCAATGTTGCCTCACCATTACTCCAAGCCTCGAAATACGGAGGCTCGTCGCGCAATGAGATGTCGTCATACACAAAGTCGGCGACAACAGTCTCTTTGCCGTCGGGCAGGATAAGTCCCATCTTGCCGTCGCGCTGAGCTATTACGGGCAGCGTGCGCAGGTCGTCGACATATACATAAGGTGTACGCAGGAAGTCATAATGAGCAGGAATGAGCGTGTTGCCCTGATGGTCCTTGATGCCAAACTTACCGTTGTCCTCAAACACCTCGTGATACTGCTCGTATTTCTCGCGTATGCGGTTGAGATAAAACACCATCTTGCGCTTGTTGTTCACAAGCTCAATAAGATAGGCAAACGTGTCGCAATAGTTTGCCATGGCTCTGGCGAGAACAATCTTGAAGTCGAGTCCCGACAACACCTTGCGGTTGAGGTCGATGTAGCGTGCTATCGCCTTCTCCTTCTCCGGGATGGAGAGTGTGGCAAGCTGCTCCTCAAACTTCAGCATGATAGCCTTAGAGCCTTTCATAGCCTTGATGTAGCGGTGTATCTGCCGCGCCATTTCGTCGCATACGAATTTGTCGATGCGTTCCAACTCGATACTGTCGACGTAAGTATCCTCGAAATTCTCTTGTGTTATCTTTTTTTCCATAGCGATATCTTGGTTTTTAGTGTTCTTTATGTGCCAAAAGTACGACATTTTTATGAAATGCCAAAGAAAAAGGCTTGTTTTTTGTAGTTTTGGGGGTCATGGCGGATTTTTATTGCTACCTTTGCGTTGAAACAAACATTTCAACAATCTAAATAAAAAAATTTCTACGGAATGAAGAAAATTATTCTTTCAGTATTGATGTGCTGTGTGGCAATTATGGCATCGGCACAGATTGAACGTCCGAAGCTCGTTGTGGGCCTTGTGGTCGACCAGATGCGCTGGGACTATCTGTATTACTACTACGACAAGTATGGTGAGGGCGGCATGAAGCGACTTCTGAGCGAGGGTTTCTCTTGCGAGAACCAGATGCTCAACTATGTGCCTACTGTCACAGGCGTGGGCCATGCAAGCATCTATACTGGTGCGGGGCCTGCCACCAACGGCATCGCCGCAAACGACTTCTACCTCAACGGCAAGCGCATCTATTGCTGCGACGACCCTAACGTGAAGGGTGTTGGCACAAAGTCGAAAGCTGGCAATATGTCGCCATGCAACATGCTCAGCACTACTATCGGCGACATGCTACGCGCTGCCACCGACTTCAAGGCCAAGGTGTATGGTGTTGCCATAAAGGACCGCGCTGCCATCCTGCCCGCAGGCCATGCTGCAAATGGTGCTTTCTGGTACGACAAGTCGGTGGCTGGATTCATCACCAGCTCTTACTATATGGACAAGCTGCCCGACTATGTTGTTAAGTTTAACAAGCAGCTGGGCATGAAGCAGGGCTACGACCCCAAGACACATGCCGACGGCGTGACTGCCACATTCGGTATTGCCGAGACTATCCTCAAGGCTGAGAATCTCGGACAGAACGGTACTACCGACATGCTCTGCGTGAGCATCTCGCCTACAGACGCCATCTCACATCAGACTGGCACATGGCTCTCGCCTGGCAAGGAGAATGAGGAAGTGTTCTTGACGCTCGACCGCGACATGAAGAAGTTCTTCGACGCGCTCGACCAGCAGGTGGGCAAGGGCAATTATCTGCTCTTCCTCACAGCCGACCACGGCGGAACACACAACCCCAATTCTATGCGTGAGCATAAGTTGCCTGGCGGCTCATGGGACAAGGGTGCTGCTGTGAAGAAGGTGAACGAGGCGCTTTCGGCTAAGTTTGGCGTTGAGGGCAAGTACGTAAAGGATGCCATCGGCTTCAGCCTCTACATCAATCACGAGCTTATCGCCAACAACAATCTCTGCGAGAGCAAGGTGAAGGCTGCCGTCGTCGACGAGATTCAGAAGGACTCCAACGTCATAGCTGCCTTTGAATGTGAGAAGGCTGCAACAGCTCCTATTCCACAATGGCTGCGCGAGCGTGTTGTGAATGGATATTTCCACGGACGCACCGGCGAGATTTATGTAATGGCTAAGGCCAACTATTTCGACTGGAATGTAGGCAAGGACTTCTACGGTTCTACCCACGGCGCTTGGAACCATGCCGACACTCACATCCCTCTCGTGTTCATGGGCTGGCACATCAAGCCGGGCAAGACCAACAAGCCAACATTCATGGTTGACACGGCCCCGACTGTTTGCTCTATGCTACATATTCAGACTCCTGACGCTTCTACTGGAAACCCGATTGTAGAAGTGGTGGATCAGAAGTAAAAAAAGTCAGAAGTTAAGGAGTCGAAAGTTAGAATTCTAACTCTTGACTCCTTTTATTTTATGCCATACATACTTATTGGCACCGCCTTATTATGGTCATTAAGATAATGCCTTACGCCAAGCCTATATTTCGGATTACAGAGCGATAGGCTATTGACACGTGCTCTTGTTTCTATGCCTGCCACCGACAGCACAGTCGGGAATACAGAAGCGCTACTCTGCACTCCCTTTTTAAGATTATTCTTCATGCCATCCACAACAGAGTGATACTCACTTTCATATTCAGCCGATGTCCATACAAGCAGCGGCACATCCGTATCGTATTGCGAAGGACGAGGCGAGGCATGAAGGAACAAACGGCGAGTGTCGTCGAAGATGTTCTCGCCGTGGTCGGAAGTGTACAGCAATGCCGATGAACATTTCTCAAGGCGTAGACGACGGATGATTGTGGCGAGTATATAGTCGGTCTGCAATATTGTGTTGTCGTAGGCATTGAGCAACTGTTGGCGGTTCTCGGCTTTTGCCTCAGTAGGAGTGTCGGGCATGAAACGGGCACGCGACTGCGGATAACGGTCGCGGTAGTTGAAATGCGAACCGTACATGTGAAGAACAACAAACAATTTCTTGTGGCCTTTCCTTAAAGCATTCTCGAAATAAGGCAGCAACTGCTCGTCGCTAAACATAACGTCTTTTCTATTCTTCCCTTTAGCGTCCTTTGCCAACACTTTCTTCGCATCTCTTATAAACACATGCTCATCGGCTTCCTCGCCAAGGTAATCAATATACGAATGGTTGGGTTGCTGGTTAGAGAAAAAAACAGTATAGAAACCTGCCTCGCGGAAGGCGGCTATTATTCCTTTCTCATGATACAGGCGGTTGTGGTCCTCGGCTGTGGCTGCTGTCAGAAGCATCGGCACACTCTTGTGGGTAGTGTTCGACTGCGAGCGCACATCACGGAATACAAGTAGTCCTGACTCCTTCGAGAGCTCGGGATTGGTGGGACGGTTGTAACCATAGAGTTGGAAGTTGCGCGAGCGGGCTGTCTCGCCTACCACAAGCACATAAATCTCCTTAGATTCCTTATCATGCGTGGAACGGGCATTAAAGCGGAAACCAGCGACATTCTCCTTGTAATGTGCCGACAGATAACTCTCATGCACGGCAAGACCTAAGTTGTAGAACACGTTCACGGGATACATGTTGTCCTCCACGCGATACTCAAACTTGCCCTTGCTCTCGTTTCCCTTGGGGTAGCAGAAATAACATGCTGCAGTAAACACAGCCGACACAACTATGCCACACATCGACCTGCGACGCCAACGGACACAAAACTTCTCCTCAGCCTTTATCCCCTTGGTCCATTGCACGGCAGCGATTGTGAGCAACGGCAGATACAATATAAACACGCCTGCTACGGCTGGCACAAGGTTGTCGAGCAATTCAAAAGCTTCGCCGGGATTGGTTGTAACGAGATTCAGAAACATGTCTACGGCTATCACGCCATTACCATAGAGATAGATGAGCACCATCTGGAAGGCTGCAAAAAACACTATCAGGAACAATACCCATACCTCTCGCCCAATCTTTACCGACAGCGACATAAGGAGGATGTAGACAAAGAAAGGAAGAAGCACGTTGGCTGCACACGCCATCAGCGGCATCTGCTCGGTGAAGCATAAAGCCACATTGGGCACAAGCAGGCCAAGGACGGCGTAGAAAAAGAGAATACGCGGAGAGCGTAGAATATTTAGCATTTTAAACATAAACTGTAGGTTTTAAAATTTGCGGATTCATTCGGGATGCCTTCGGGATTCATTCGGGATGCCTTCGGGATTCATTCGGGATGAATTCAGGACATTTTCCCAATGTTTTTTCTGTTTATCGCCCGATTGTTGGCTTAGTGGTGCTTTGCTGCGCCAGGCCAACAATCGGGTGTTTTTTTTCTTTACATACCATCCTACAGATTGCCGCTCATATATAAAGATAAATATGAACACATACTGATGATTCCATTAGTATCCTTCGTTCTGCTCCCAATTCTGGTTCTCCTCCATTATATCCTTTGGCACCGGAAGTATTCGGCACGACTTGTCGAAGCGTGCGCCGGGGAAGCCCTTGCGGTGGAAACCATACTCGCTCTCGAATGTTCCGAAGCGAATCATGTCGTTGCGGCGCCAGTTCTCGTCAACAAACTCACGTCCACGCTCGTCGAGGATATCCTGCAACGTTGGCGTGCCGGCAAACTGGGGAGCATGCACATAAGAGCGTATCTGATTGAACAGCGACTGCGGAGTGTCTGCATTTGTAGTACTTGCGCCACGCAGCAGAGCCTCAGCCTTGGTAAGTATGATGTCAGCCAAGCGGAAGATAGGCACGTCGTTGCTCTGGTTGCGCTTGTACATCGAATACTCGTTGGGGTTGGGATAGAACTTCAGCGAGCGGTAGCCCTGACTCCATCCCTTGCCGTTGGCTCCACAGTTGATTTGCTGACGCGATGTCTCGCTATCGTCCTTCAGACTGATACTCTTGGAGAGCGTGAGCTGCTCGCCTTTGTAGATGTAAGGCTGCGAGGTGGCAACTCCCGTGAGGGCATCGTGGATGAACACCTTGCCATCGGTTGTGGCACCAAGGACAGTCTCGTTGCGGTCGTCGCCAGGTAGAGTGAAGAGATTGGCAAACTCCTCGTTCATGGCACAAATGCCTGCGCACGAGTTGTTCATCTTGCCGCCAAGATAGCCCATAGAGTCGCCGTTGTCCACCTTGCGGAAGGTGCGGTAGCGACCGTAGCGCATGCCCGTGGCGTTCACCTTGTCATAAGGCATGGCATAGATGAAATCCTTAATCTGCTGGCCGTTGTCGTAGAGGAATTTCTTGCGATAGGCGTCAGAGAGATCGAACACACCACTATTGATGATGTCGTCGCAATATTTCACACACTCGTCGAGCTTCTCGTTGCGTGTCGTGGCAGCGTCGTAGTCGGCCACGTTGGCAGCCGTATATACTCCCCAGTTGATGTAGAGTTTCACGAGCAGAGCCTCAGCCATCCAGTAGGTAGGCTTGCCGTAGGTGGCTGCATTCACCGACTTGGTGAGCATGGGCAAACATTCCTTTATCTCCTTCTCGATGAATCGTGCCACCTCGCCACGCGGCTTGCGCTCCACAGCCTCGCCATCGTCGGGCAAACGGTCGAGCACGGGCACATCGCCGAAGCTGTCCATGAGTATGAAGTGATAGAAGGCACGCATCACACGTGCCGGAGCCACCTGCTCTGGCTTGGCGTTGTCGCCAAGGTCTTTTATCACCTGGTTGCACTTGGTTATGCCCGAAGCAAGGTCGGCCCAGTAGTTCAGTGGAGTATTGTCGGGCTTGAAGTTATGCAGCGTAGGGTTCACATTCTCGGCATTGTCGTAGTAGTCGCCGTCGAAGCTGATGCCCGCTGCCTCGTCCGAGGCGAATGTCTGGGTGCGGTTGTAGTTGTCGCCAAGCTGCTGTCGGAAGGCGTAGTAAACGTCAGCCATCTTTGCCTCCAAGGCAACTTCCGACTCCGTAGGATAGTCGGTATATTTTGATTTCACGTCCACATCCAGGTCGGTGCAGCTTGTGGCAAGCACAAGGGCAGAGGATGCGAGTGCGAAAAGTATTGACTTTTTCATTGCTGTTACTTTTTGTTTGTCTCTTTAGAAATTAACTTTCATGCCCACCATAAATGTGCGTGTGTGCGGATAATAGTCCTTGCGCCAGTCCACACCCGGAGTGAGTCCGCCGAGCGAAACCTCTGGGTCGGAACCCTTGTATGAGGTGAGCGTGAACACGTTGTTGCACGTGGCGTACATCGAGAGGTTCTCCACCCATCCGTTCAGCTTGCCAAAGTCGTAGCTCAACGTCATCGACGAAAGTCGCAGGAAGGAGCCATTCTCTATGTAGCGGTCGGAAGGCGACTGCGAGTTGACGTCGCCATAGTTCTGGTCGGTGAGTGCCTCTCGGAACACATTCTTGCCTTGTGTGATGAGTGCCACTCCATTATACTGAGCACGCATGGCGTTGAATATCTTGTTGCCAAACACACCTTGGAAGAAGAGGTTGAGAGTCCAGTTCTTGTACGAGAGATTGTTGGTCCAACCCATCGTCAGCTTAGGCTGAGCCGAACCTGTCTTTGCGCGGTCGGTGTCGGTGGGTTTGATGGTTTTCTCGCCAGTACGCTTGCCTGTCTCGGGGTCGTGCACCCAGAACTGTGATATTCCGTTTTCGTCGTGTCCTGCATACTCATAGGTGTAGAACTGTCCTATCGGGCTGCCCTCCATGAGTCGCTGCACAGCCACACCCGTGTTGCCCGCAATCCAAGGATAACCAAGGTCCTGATACTTCACGGAGAAGGCAGCGTTGGATAGTTTCTCCACACGGTTGCGGTTGTGCGAGAGGTTGAGCGATGTGGTCCATTGCCAGTCCTCGTTCTGCACGGGAATGGCGTTGATGGTAAGCTCTATTCCTCGGTTGGAGATGTCGCCCACGTTGGCTGTCATTGTGCCGTAGGGATAGCGGTTGGTCGACACGGGGTAATAGTAGATGAGGTCGGACGTGCGCTTGTCGTAATACTCGATGGTACCGGTTAGGCGCGAGTTGAAGAATCCGAAATCCAATCCGATGTTGAACATTCCCGTGCGCTCCCATTTCAGGTCGGCATTCGAGTTGTTGGTAGCGGCGAGAGTGTGCTTGTTGGTGGTCACTCCGTTGGCATCGGTATACTGGAACCATCCGCTCACTCCGTATGTGCGGCGAGCTGAATAGGCGTCAAAGCCGAGCGAGTTGCCGCTCACGCCATATCCTACACGCAACTTAAGGTCGGAGAAGATGTCGAGATTGCGCACAAACTCTTCCTCGCCAATGCGCCATGCTGCCGAGATAGAGGGGAACGTAGCCCAACGGTTGTTCTTGCCGAATGCCGAGGAACCGTCGCGGCGAAGCGTTGCCTGAAGATTGTAGCGCGAGGCGTAGGAATAGTTGAGTCGTCCATAAAAGGAAATCATGCGCAAGGTAGACTCTGCCCCACTCTCCACTCCGTCCATGCCGTCGATTTGGTTGGCGTATGTGAGGTTGTAGTATTTCACAGCGTCGTTGTAGAAGTCCTTTACGGTAAGTCCGAATCCATCGTCCTGGTTGCTCTGCTCCCACGAGTAGCCTATCATGGCTCCCACGCGGTGGTAGCCGGGGAAGGAATGCGTGTAGTTGCCGAAGGTCTCAAACACTTCCTTGTTGTTCATGTAGGTGGAGCGCTTGGCCTGGCCGTTGGTCTTCACAATCTGCGACTTTGTAGAGTGGTATTCCGAGAGCACGTTCTGGTCGTACATGTATGAATACTGTGCGCTCCATGTGAGATCTTTCAGCAGGTTGAGGTCGGCCTTTCCGGTTATCTGCATACGTCGGTAGATGGTCTGTCGGGTGTCCTCGCTGATCATCGACATCGGGTTGTAGTACTGTGTGGTGCTTGTCGACTCGCTCCATGAGCCGTCGTTGTTGCGCACCGGCTGGCAGGGCGAATAATACACCATGGCATCGGTAACACTCACACCATGCTCCTGAGCCTCGATACCCTTCTTTGTAGTCTGGCTGGCGTTCACTCCAAGCGACAACTGCAGGTGGTCCTTGAGCACCTTTGAATGTGCAAGCGCGCGTGCTCCGAAACGTTCCATCTCAGAAGAGCGTATCACGCCCTCGTGGTTGAGATAATTGAGCGACACATTGTAGCCCGAACGTGCGTTGCCGCCCGATACAGCAAGATTATGATTGTGGGAGATGCCCGTGCGCTCCACCTCCTTCTGCCAATCGACATTGGCTCCCATGTCGTTGGTAAGCTCAAAGCCATTCTTTTGGGCATAGGCACGCAAGTCGGCGGCTGACGCAAGGTCGAGATTCTTTGCCACGCTCTCCACGGCCATGTAGCCGTTGTAGGTGACGTGGGCTGAGCCTGCATGTCCGTGCTTGGTTGTCACGATGATTACGCCGTTGGCTGCCTTCGAGCCGTAGATGGCTGTGGCTGTGGCGTCACGCAGGATGTCTATCGACTCTATGTCGTCGGTAGCCACAAGAGAGAGGTCGACGCCTGGCACACCATCGACTATATAATAAGGCTCCATGGCAGCACCCGTGCGCAAGGTAGAGGCTCCGCGCAGAGTGATGGATGGGTCTGCGTTGGGGTCGCCGCTATTGCTCACGGTGAGACCTGGCACCTTGCCCTGCAGCAGCTGGGCAGGCGATGTGTAGACACCCTGATTGAGGTCGGACGACTGTATGGTGGTGATGGAGCTTGTCACATCCTTACGGCGCATCTTGCCGTAGCCCACTACCACCACCTCGCTCAGCTTGAGCGTGTCGCGGCGTGTCTCCACTACATCAGGGTTAGAATCGTTGGCTGCAAACGTGTTTGCACTCATGCCCGTCGCGAGCAACGTCAAGATCAGGTTCTTGTTCAATTCCATTATTTATATGTTAATGTTATTATTTCCGAAATAATCAGGTTCTAAAAAGTAGAAGCCTTAGAAGGCTTCGTTGATATTGAATATGAATCCGCTTTGTCCGGCTTTGCCAAAACCGTAGTCAAGCCTCACGTTCACGTTCTTCTTGAACTCCCAGCGGTAGCCAAGTCCGTAGTTGGGCAGCACGTGGCTAATCCGCATTTCGCTGAACTTTGGGAACACGGTTCCGGCTCCTACCCATACCACAATGCCGTTGCGCTTCCACACATGCTGGCGCAATTCTATCTGCGTCTCCATCTTGTGCTTGTCGCGGTAGCGTCCCTCATAGTAGCCTCGCATGGAGTAGCTGTTGCCGAGCAACGCCATCATGCCCCACGAGGGATTGCCGAAGTTGAGCAATGTGCGGAAGTCGGCTGCCAAGGTTGCTCCGCTCCAAAGAGGTAGATAGCCGCTTGTGCGAAGGTCAGTGGTCGAGAAGGCATGCTTATTGCCCATGAAACGCGGGCGGAAGATTTGTTGCAGCGACAGGTATACTCCCTTCTTAGGGGCTGTGAGATTGTCGCGTGTGTCATAGAGCACGGTGAATCCGGCTCCTATATTGTAAGTTTTGTGTCGTTGTCCTTCGAGCAACTCTGGTCGCTCGATTTTTGTTCCGCGTATGTAGTCGAATGCCATCGTCGGACCTATGAACAGATTGTCGGCTGTGCCGAACAGCCAGCTTGCCTTTATCTGCGCCTGCCAACGCTTCATGTCGCTTTGGTTGCTTTCGTCGTCGCCCATGACGTAGCCCATGCCCCAAAAGTCGCAGGGGAATGAATAGAAATATGTGGTATAGTCGATGCGTTGGCGGTCGCCAGGAAAAATATGAGTGCCTCGCACTCCGAGCATATAAAACCCTACGGTCGACACATCGCTGAAGAGCGACACATTGCTTGGTGGTTGCAAGGTGTCGTTGGGGTCGGAGCGGTAGAGCCCAGCTGCCACAAGTCCCAAGCCCAGCTTGGTGTCGGTGCTGTAGTGCGGGCCACCGATTACGCTGAAGTCAAAACGCTTGTTCTTCTTCTCCTTGTTGGCGTCGTTAAAGTAGTCGAGCAGTCGGGTGACAAAGCCACGCTTTTCCACCTGCCGCACCGTGTCGGCCTTCTCTTCCGCACGCATTGAGACGACTGAGAGAAGGAGCAAGAATGTTGTGTAGAACTTCATATTTTTAGTATTGAGCTTTTAGTAAACTAATCCAACATTGTCAACCCAGAATGTATTGCCAACGGTTCCTACATAGGCACCGCCGTGACTCGACGAAAATTGCAGAATAAGATGTGTGGGAGTGGCGTCGGCTGCTGCCCATCCCGTCTCGCGCACAATGACACTCTTACCCTTGGAATTGCGGGCATAGTCGACGGAGCGCAGCCCCATTGTAGAGGCGTCGTAGAAAGGCTTGGCGGTGATGTTGCCATAGTGTATCTCGTAGGTTGCGGCGTTGATCCATCCGTTGGTGGTCTTGCCATACTTGATTACAATTGTACCCACGCGCTGAGCCGTGATGTTGCCCTGTGCATCCTCGTGGCGGCGTTGCAGATAGAGCACGGTGATGCAATAGTCCTGACCTGCCACGGTGGTAGCCTTGGAGAATCCGTTTTGGCGTATGCGGGTCTTAGTGCCTGGCACTTGCACCCTATAGTCGTAGCGCAAGGCTTTGGGACGATGGTTGAAGGGGATGCCCCAGTTCAAGGCTTTGGGTCCGTCTTTGGTGCCGGTAATGGGTTCCTTCATGTCGCCCAGGAAGATGCTTCCCGCCGCAAGCACTTTGATGTTCATCATGCCAAGCACCTTGCATGTCTCAATATGGGTCTGCATCTTGGCGCAATAGCCCAAACCATGAGTGTCGCGATAAACCGAGTTGTTGGTCTTCACAACGCCCATAACCTTTGCCATGACGTTGCTCGTGCCCCACGGCGAGCCTCCAAGATTCACGTAAGGATTGTTGCCCGAGAGGGCCTTGTTGGGACCTATCTCATAGAGCGTCTTGGTCTTGCCGCCTATCACAGCCGACTCATGTATCTGACGTGTTACCCACGTATCGAAATCGCCATATTTGAATGGCACGAACTTGCCTTCGGCTCTTGCCTCATGAGGCTGGACGAGGACAAAAATGGCAGACAATACTGTCGTACGAAAGATACTAAATTTATCCATATCGTTGATTTTGTTGTTGCTTCTGCGTCTATTTTTGCATAAACTGCAAGCTTTATTTGCTTCTTGAATTGCAAAGGTAGACAAAAAAGGCCAAAGGGAAACTCTTTCTTTGTTAAAAGTTTTCGCTCAAAGGAGTTTTTGGCTATTTAAGTATATAAAAACGGATTTATATACCATTCGGAGAATATAAAACCATTGTAGCTTTCGGTAAAAGACAGAACAATGTAGCCGTAAAACATTATATAAAACCTGATTTTACTCTTTTATATTTCCTATTCATTGGTCAATTTCTCACGTAAACTACTATAATTGCACATTCGGCATAAAAATGTGAATAAAAATCTTTGTCAATCAACCAAATTCTGATACCTTTGCCACAGACATTGCACATTAAAACAACATTTGAGCAATACTAACAACTCAAAAATAAAACCTAAAACATATAAAAATGGACCCTATTGTTAACTTCAAAACCTTGCCCGAAAGGCTGCGCTCAATTGGACAGCGCGTGACGGTGGCTGTGGCTTCTCCTGCTGATTCACACACCGAGGAAGTGATTGAGCGAAGCATATGTGAAAACTTTGCTGAGTTTATACTTGTTGCTGTGGACGGAAAGCAGTCCATTGCCCAACGTCTTGTATCCGACTATCCCGATCATGCAAGAATCGTTGACGCCGCCGACGATGACGATGCCGCACGCAAGGCCGTGCAGGAAGTGCGCGAGGGCAGAGCCGACGTGCTGATGAAGGGTTCGCTCAACACCGACAACTTGCTGCGTGCCGTACTCAACAAGGAACATGGTATTCTCGTGAAGGGCAGCGTGCTCACGCATATTGCCGTGGCTGAGATTCCGGGCATGAACCGATTGCTCTTCTTCTCGGATGCAGCAGTTATCCCCTTCCCCACCACCGAACAGCTCGATGCCGTGACAACATACATAACACAGACTTGGCGAAGCATAACCGGAGCTACCACTCCACGCATTGCCCTGACTCATTGCACCGAAAAGATAAGCGAGAAATTCCCTATCACCATCTCTTATCAGGATGTAAAGAAGTTGGCTGCCGAAGGCCGCTATGGTGATGTTCACATCGACGGACCAATGGACGTGAAGACTGCCTGCGACGCTGAGAGCGGAGCCATCAAGGGCATAGCCTCACCTGTTGTGGGCAACGCCGACATTATTCTGTTCCCCGACATCGAGGCTGGCAACACCTTCTACAAGACCATCACCTACTTCGCCCACGCCACAGTGGCCGGTATGCTTGCCGGAACAACAGCGCCAGTTGTGGTGACATCGCGCGCCGACTCTGCCGACTCGAAGTTCTACTCATTGGCCGTGGCATGCATGAAAGCGGCAAGGAAGTGAAGAACGAAGAGTGAAAATAACGAAATTTGAAAACTGAAAAGCGAAAAAACATTTGCTATGAAAAGAATATTCGTCATTAATCCCGGCTGCACCTCTACCAAGGTGGCTGTATACGAGGACGACAAGGCTGTGTGGACTTCAGACGGTCTGCACCCGCAAGAAGAGATTGACAAGTTCATGACGGTGGACGACCAGTATGAATACCGCAAGAACTTCGTCATTAACATGCTCCACGAGGCGGGCATTCCATTAAAGTTTGACGCGGTGATTGGCCGAGGCGGTTTGCTCAAGCCGCTCCACGGTGGCGTGTATGCCGTGAACGAGCTTATGAAGCACGACCTTCACCACGCCCGCCATCAGCACGTGTGCAACCTCGGCTCACTCATTGCCGACGACATAGCACGCGAGTGTGGATGCCCGGCTTTCATGGCCGACCCCGTGGTGGTGGACGAGATGATGACACGCGCACGCTATACTGGTCTGCCTTTCATGAAGCGCGAGTCTATCTTCCACGCCCTCAACGCTAAGGCTGCCGCACGACGATACGCCAAGACCTGCGGCAAGGTGTATGAGAACATGGACATCATCGTGGCCCATCTCGGTGGCGGCATCTGCGTGTCGGCCCACCACCTCGGAAAGGTTATCGACGTGAACAACGCACTCAACGGCGAGGGTCCTATAGCACCCGAACGCTCGGGTACTCTGCCTGCCGACCAACTTGTGCGCCTTTGTTTCTCGGGCAAGTACACTCAGTCGCAAATCATGAAGATGCTCGCCGGCTATGGCGGTTGCCAAGCTCTCTTGGGCATAAAGGACATGAAGGAGATTTCGCACCGCGCCGAGGCTGGCGAGGAGCCCTACCGCGAGGTGCTCGAGGCTATGCTCTACACCGTGTCGAAGCAGATTGGCGCCATGGCTGTGGCTCTGTGGGGCAAGGCCGAAGCCATCATCCTCACGGGCGGCATTGCCTACAGCAAGTACTGTGTGGAGGAAATCAGAAAACAAGTGGAGTTTCTTGCTCCTGTTGTTGTGTTGCCAGGCGAGGGCGAAATGGAGTCGCTCGCCTTCAACGCGCTTGGCGCACTCAATGGCGAGTTGCCAATTCACGAATACAAATAAGGATAAAGGAGGTCGGGCAGTTTTTCGCCCGACCTCCTTTATGCTAATAGCTATTTCTTCACAGCATGCTTTGGACTGTCGTCGCTGTAAACCGTGAAATAAAAGCAACATCTATCTTACAATCATCTTTCTCGACTTGCTGCCTTCGCGCACCACTACCACTCCACTCTTCTTTATTTCCGAAGGATTGAATGTAGATTTAGTGGATGTCTGCAACAATCTGCTCGCAGTATCGTAAACACGTACTGGAGCGTTCGTAGCATCTGTACCGTCAGTCTCAACCGACTCTATGGATGTGTAGATACGGTCGAGGTCGTATTTTATCTCGCCTGCATCGGGATGATGAACCACAACCATTTGCTGATACCACTTGTATTCCTCGTCATAGCTGCCTTCTATCTTGAGCTGAAGCAGATTGATGTCGAAGATTCCATCGCCAAGTCCACCATAGCCCCAGTTGACATGCACGTAGCCATTATTGTCATAACCATCTATTATAAAAGCATGATTACTCTGGTTATTGTTGCCCTGCTTGACAGACAAGCCAGCATAAATGATGGGATGGCCAGCACTCAACTCGCGATAAACGGTCTGGTTCCACTTGTCGAAATCGTACTTGTAGTTCTCGTAATAGTTCTCTTTGTAGCCATAATATTGGGCAATGTAGCCGAAATGGTCGGTCATGGCAGCTGGCACGTTCTTTAAATTTGCTCCACTAAATGTGGAACTATAGTTCATGCTGACTGCCACACCACAGTCGTACATTATCCTGCCTATGGCTTGCTTCTGCATTACACTATAACTTCCACCGTAGACATATGTGTCGAGCATACTTGCCCAATCGTATTTAGACGATGCGAAATTGACTGTATACTTCATACCGTCGCATTTAACGGATGCCGAGCCACCCATACCCGTATCAGGATATTTGTAGTAGTACATCACCTGAGCCATAGCCGTGGCCACACAACCCGTATAGCATTTTTTGCCGCTCTTCTCCTTAGGGCACATATACCAATAGGGGTCGTCTTGGCTCCATTGCGACTTCATCAATGCCGGCACATTCGTCTTGCAGTCATTAGGTATTGCCGTGCGCTTTACTGTCCTAAAGGATGAAGAGAGTAAAACGTCGTTGGCAGCATCAAGATACCATGCGAGGGCAGGCTGAGAGGCATCGAAGGTGGCCGTTGTAGAATAGCCCACAACAGCCTCATTAGCATCGTCGTTGCTCACTATTGCAAAACCACCCTCTGCCCTGCCTATCACAGTATAGCCCTTGGTAGAGGCAAGCGTGCGTAGCGGTGAGGAAGGATTGACTGACGAGCGTGTGCCATTATTGCCACCAAGTATTTGCAGGGCAATGGCTGTCTTTTCGACATTGGTGCGTTGGCGGGCAGAAATAGTAGAGGTGAAGCCAAGTAATAATAGAATGGAAATTGAAATTGTTTTCATTTGTATGTCATTTATTGTTATAAGTAATGTTTGGGCGTATAGACCTTGTAGGTTATTATAGATTGCAAATCTATAAAAAATTTGTTAATGAACAATGAGAAATGCAATAAATTTACAAAACGGATATATAAAATGCCATAAACAAAAAATGCCCTGCTCCACACGTTCCACTGAACGGGCGAAGCAGGGCATCAAATTTATTGCTTATACTTTATTTCACCTCAATCTGACGAGATGCTTTCTCTTCCTTCGTCTCAACCTTAGGAAGGTCTACAGTCAACACTCCATCGTTGACGTTGGCTGCAATCTTTGTCTTGTCGACATCATCAGGAAGGATAAGCGTCTGTTCGAACTTTGAGTAAGAGAACTCGCGGCGCAGATAGTGCTCCTTCTTGTTCTCGTCCTTCTTCTCGTTCTTCTGCTCCATCTTGATGTGCAGGTTGCCGTCGTTGTCGATATTGATGTTGAAATCGTCCTTTTTCATGCCAGGGGCTGCAAGCTCCACGGTATAGTCGTGTTCGGTCTCCTTAACGTTGATTGCCGGTGCCGTAGCATTTGTACGTGGCATAAAGTCAGTGTCGAAAAAGTCATTGAAAACTTCAGGCATCCAAGAATTTCTCATTACTGGTAACATATCAAAAACCTCCTATTTATTTTTTATTTATCGTTGTTTTATTACGCTTGCCTCAAGCTTCTTGCTCTCGGCTTGCACTGTACATTATGCAACTTACATGCCAATACCATAAAAGGAGGTTCAAGTGTTAAATAGTAAGAAATATTGACAGTATACAAGACAAATCGTCAGAAACTATTGACAAATCGTCAGAAACTATTGACAAATCGTCAGAATATATCAATCCTCGCATACATTATACGAGATGTTTTCTTCTTTAAACTTCTCCTTAGGTTGCGGATTCTCCGCCGGATAACCAATGACAATCATGTTGAGGGGTATAAGGTTGTCGGACAACGACAGAGCAACGCTTATTCCCTTGCAACGCTCCTCTGATGGATAAGCTCCAGTCCATACTGCTCCCAGTCCCATGGCATGTGCGGCAAGCAGAAGGTTCTCGGTGGCTGCCGATGCGTCCTGAATCCAGAAGTCGCGTCCGCCACCCTCTATCATCTTGTCGGTATCGCCACACACCACAATGGCAAGCGGAGCCTTCTTGAGCATCTTCGCATAGGGGTTTACTTCGGCAAGAGCATCGAGAACATCACGCTTGTCGACAACTACGAAATGCCACGGCTGCTTGTTCATGGCCGTAGGTGCCGCCATTGCCGCACGAAGCATTTTCTCTATCTTCTCCTTCTCCACCTTACGCGCCTCATAATTGCGTATGCTTGTGCGGGTGGCTATATTGTCAAGCACAGCCTGCTCCGCATTCACCGCTTTCAACTCGCTTGCTGTGTTCTCTGTAGAGGTTTCTCCCGACACCAAACGCACGCCAAGCACCACTACAACCACCGCAAGCACTATATTCAATACTATCGACTTATTCTGTAAATTCATAATTTAAAAATTTAAAATTCAAAACTCCTAATTCCTCAAAAGCGTTCCCATAGGACATACAAACCTGCAATATGGTCGCGGCACCCACACCGACAGCACCAGGAACGCCAAGGCAAGCACAATCACCCACACGGAGGCCGATGTATAAAGGAATGCCGTGAACAGCTCATAATCCATCCATGCCGTCCATGTACTAGTTAGCATCAATGCCATAAGCACACCCCAAAGAAGGTTGCGGAATGTTATCAGCGCCTTGTTCAACCGTGGCGACATACGAGGCTTGCATCGGGTTACTTTTCCTGTAAGTTCCTGAGCCGAGCCAAACGGACACACATGGGCGCAATAATGTCCGGGCTTACCTAACAACGGATAAATCAAAGCCACAAAAACCATAAGCAGAGGAGCGGCAAGCGTGGCAAGCACCGACATGCTTACGCCTCCCGCAAAGAGACGCATAAAGAGAGCGTAGGACACGAATGTGCCCGTCCATAGACCAAGCACTACGACATTAAGCGCAAGCTGCATATAATGCCAACGACGACTCTTGGAGAAGAGCGGAACAATAGCTCCCAACAGCACCACCACAACAGCCGCAATGCCACCAACGGTCCATCCTTTCAGCGAAGCGTCGGCTGCCACCTCCGACGCATCATCCGAGGCATTGCCTATAGCCTGCTTTTGCTTGGCGTAGGCGAGTCCACGCTGCACGTTGGCTATTATTGCCTTTGACGAGAATGTAGCACCCGACACGGCATCTACCTTCTCTGCCATTGCCTCGTCAACGCTCTTGCCTTGCCATCGGGCGAGCAACGTCTTTGCACGTTCGAAGAAGTCGGGAGACTCGGCATTAGGCTCCGCCTCGATAGCGGTCACCACTCCATCTCTGCTGATATGCAGACGCAGCGGAACAGGTCCGCCATAGCCCTGAATATCCTTGGCAAGGGGTTTGGTATTTACAACTATTGACCCGTCGGGATGCACAGACAGCGTGTCGCTGTTGACAGCTACAGCAGCAGACGTGGCTTGCACATCATGTCTCAAGTCATGTCCGAAGAGCTTGCCGTCACGCAGTATAGCGGCAGCAGAGAGCACAAGCACCACAACAAAGAGCGAGAGAAGCCTTGGTATAAAATTCTTGTTTTGTCTCATATATATATATATTATATCATTAGCAACATAAGTGAACTACTAAATCATAACAATCATGCGGCAAAGTTAATTCTTTTGGCGAGATTCACAAAATGTAGAACAAAATAAATTAGGGGAATGTACCAAGTTATTTTTTTATCATTACTAAAGGATTAGAACGAGAATGTATCCGATAATAAAGCTTCGTATCAAGGCATGATACGATCATTTCATGACACGCAACAGAACTTTATATCACTATCCTAACATCAATGTCACGCTTGTAAGGGGGCGTTGTGTCCTAACTTGAGCGTTTGGGGATTTTTATAGTGCAGACATACGTATACACACGATAAAAATCTAAAGAATATACGGAAAGACTTTGTCTGCTAATTTAAGGTATAGGTAAACAAAAACGAAAAAAGCGGATGCGCCGCACTCTTGAGAGTGTTTCGCATCCGCTTGGCTTATTATTGTTGACTAATTAGTCAGCAAGCTTTGCCTTGATGAACTCGCGGTTGAGGCGAGCGATGTTGGCGATAGACTCGTTCTTCGGGCACTCAGCCTCGCAAGCGCGAGTGTTGGTGCAGTTACCGAAGCCAAGCTCCTCCATCTTAGCGATCATTGCCTTGGCACGCTTAGCTGCCTCAGGACGACCCTGAGGGAGGAGAGCGAGCTGGCTAACCTTAGAGCTTACGAAGAGCATTGCAGAACCGTTCTTGCAGGCTGCCACGCAGCAACCGCAACCGATACATGTAGCGCAGTCCATAGCCTCGTCGGCGTCTTCCTTCGGGATGAGGATGGCGTTGGCATCCTGGGGCTGGCCAGTGCGAACGCTTACATAACCACCTGCCTGCATAATCTTGTCGAAAGCTGAACGGTCTACCATGCAGTCCTTGATAACTGGGAATGCAGCCGAACGCCAAGGCTCAACGGTGATAACGTCGCCGTCGTTGAACTTACGCATGTAGAGCTGGCAGGTTGTGGCACCCTGGTTAGGTCCGTGGGGATGACCGTTGATGTAGAGTGAGCACATACCGCAGATACCCTCGCGGCAGTCGTGGTCGAATACGAAAGGCTCGTTGCCTTCCTCGATGAGCTGCTCGTTAAGGATGTCGAGCATCTCAAGGAATGAGGTATCCGTAGGGATATCCTTCATCTCGCGTGTGTCGAAGTGGCCCTTGTCCTGAGGACCGTTCTGACGCCAATATTTCAGTGTGAATGATATATTTGCCATAATCTTTATTAGTTCTTATAGTTACGTGTCTGTACCTTGATTGCCTCGTACTCGAGCGGCTCCTTAATGAGCTCAGGAGCGGTCTCGTCGTTGTTCTTGTACTCCCAGCAACCTACATAGAAGAAGTTCTCGTCGTCGCGCTGTGCCTCGCCCTCTGGAGTCTGGTGCTCCTCGCGGAAGTGACCACCGCAAGACTCCTCGCGTGAGAGGGCGTCGTGTGCGATAAGCTCACCCATGAGGATGAAGTCGCGGAGGTGGATAGCCTTGTCAAGCTCTACGTTCAAGCCTTCCTTCGATCCAGGGATGAAGAGGTTGGTGTTGAACTCCTTGCGGATCTTCTTGATGAGCTCGATACCCTGCTCAAGACCCTCCTTTGTACGACCCATACCTACGTGCTCCCACATAATGTGGCCAAGCTCCTTGTGGATAGAGTCAACAGAACGCTTACCCTTGATGTTCATGAGGCGGTCGATCTCAGCCTGAACACCCTTCTCTGCCTCAGCAAACTCTGGCAGATCGGTAGAGAGGTGCGGCCAGATAGCCTGGTCGGCGAGGTAGTTCTGGATGGTGTAAGGCAATACGAAGTAACCATCAGCCAAGCCCTGCATAAGAGCAGAAGCACCAAGACGGTTGGCACCGTGGTCAGAGAAGTTGCACTCACCGATAGCGAACAGACCAGTGATTGAAGTCTGGAGCTCGTAGTCTACCCAGATACCACCCATTGTGTAGTGGATAGCAGGATAAATCATCATCGGGTTGTAGTACTTCACGCCGTTGATCTCGTTGGCAAGCTCACCCGGGTTAACGTCGGTGATCTCCTCGTACATGTCGAAGAGGTTGCCGTAGCGCTGACGGATAACGTCGATGCCGAGACGGTTGATTGACTCAGAGAAGTCGAGGAATACGGCAAGACCGGTGTTGTTTACGCCGAAGCCCTTGTCGCAACGCTCCTTGGCTGCACGTGATGCAACGTCACGAGGAACGAGGTTACCGAATGCCGGATAGCGACGCTCCAAGTAGTAGTCGCGGTCTTCCTCAGGAATATCGCTGCCCTTCTTGGTGCCTGCCTGGAGAGCCTTGGCATCCTCAATATTCTTTGGTACCCAGATACGGCCGTCGTTACGCAGAGACTCTGACATAAGAGTAAGTTTAGACTGCTTGTCGCCGTGTACAGGGATACATGTCGGGTGGATCTGCACGTAGCAAGGATTTGCGAAGTAAGCACCCTTGCGGTAGCACTGGATAGCTGCTGTACAGTTGCAACCCATAGCGTTTGTAGAAAGGAAGTATGTGTTGCCATAACCGCCAGTAGCGATAACAACTGCGTTAGCAGAGAAACGCTCGAGCTTACCGGTAACGAGGTTCTTGGCGATGATACCACGAGCACGACCGTCAACGATAACTACGTCTTCCATCTCGTAACGAGTATAGAGGAGCACACGGCCTGTGTTAACCTGCTTTGAAAGTGCTGAGTAAGCACCGAGGAGCAGCTGCTGACCTGTCTGACCCTTAGCGTAGAATGTACGTGACACCTGAGCGCCACCGAATGAACGGTTAGCGAGCATGCCGCCGTACTCACGGGCGAAAGGAACGCCCTGGGCAACACACTGGTCGATGATGTCGTTTGACACCTCAGCAAGACGGTAAACGTTGGCCTCACGGGCACGGTAGTCACCACCCTTTACTGTATCATAGAACAAGCGATAAACTGAGTCGCCGTCGTTCTGATAGTTCTTGGCGGCGTTGATACCACCCTGAGCTGCGATAGAGTGAGCACGACGCGGAGAGTCCTGAATGCAGAAGTTAAGCACACGGAAACCCATTTCGCCGAGGCTGGCTGCTGCAGAAGCACCTGCAAGACCTGTACCTACAACGATAATGTCGAGCTTGAGTTTGTTCTTTGGGTTCACCAGACGCTGGTGAGCTTTATAGTTGGTCCACTTTTCGGCCACTGGGCCTTCAGGGATTCTTGAATTAATAGTCTTAGCCATAATGTGAATTATGATTTTTGAATGTTGAATGTTGAATTAGCAGCAGAGGCTTGGTGCGCAGCCAAGTGCGAAAGCGATTACTACTACGAGGAAGCCGAGGATGAGGAGTGTAGAGTACACTGTACCGATGGTCTTCCAACGGTTGAACCATACCTTACCATTCCAGCCAAATGTCTGCATTGCGCTCCAGAAACCGTGAGTGAGGTGGAACCAGAGAGCCACGAGCCATACGATGTAGAGAACTACATAAACCGGGTTGGCGAAGGTGTCCTGGATGTAGGCAAAACCATCAGCCGGATCGTTAGGAACGTCGAGACCTACAAGCTCAGCAAACATCATGTTGTACCAGAAGTTCCAGAAGTGGAGCAAGAGGCCGAGCAATACGATGATGCCAAGAACGAGCATGTTCTGTGATGCCCACTCTACCTTTGCAGGCTTTGCCACTACCTCATAGCGTGAGGTACCGCGGGCAGCGCGGTTCTGCATCGTGAGCCAGAAGGCATAAACGATGTGGATGACAGCAAGGGCAGCGAGACCCATTGTTGCTACTACGGCATACCAGTTGGCGCCGAGGAACTCACAGATCATGTTGTAGGCTTCTCCTGAGAAGAGCGCAGCAACATTCATTGACATGTGGAATGTCAGGAATAGAACAAGAGCAACGCCTGTCAAGGCCATCACTACCTTTCTACCGATAGATGAATTGATTAACCACATAAATGATTTGAATTTAAATTATTAAAATGTTAGAATTATTGATTCCAATATTTAGGAGCCACGCCGTCGCGGCGTTGCAATGAAGGAAAAATATATAATATTCGCGCCTAAAATAGCACTATACTATATAATAGGTATAGCCCCCTTCCTTACAGACTGCAAAAATACTGAAATTTGATGATAAATCAAACTATTTTTCTCAAAAATCATTTTTTATTCTTAATTTTGCGAACATAAAACTTAGGAGGTAGGGCTGGGAGCCTTACCGCGCATTTTTAACATCGACAATCAAGATATGAATTTCAACTACGACGTCATTGTCATAGGAGGCGGACACGCCGGATGCGAGGCTGCTACAGCAGCTGCCCGCATGGGTGCTAAGACGTGCCTTGTGACGATGGACATGAACAAGATAGGACAGATGAGCTGCAACCCTGCTGTGGGTGGCATTGCCAAGGGACAGATAGTGCGAGAGATCGACGCCATGGGAGGCGAGATGGGATTGGTGACCGACGCCACATCCATACAATTCAGAATGCTCAACCGTGGCAAGGGACCTGCAGTATGGAGCCCGAGAGCACAATGCGACCGTGGCAAATTCATCTGGGAATGGCGCACACGACTCGACAGCATTGAAGGACTCGACATATGGCAGGACGAAGCATGCGAGCTGATTGTGGAGAATGGCGAGGCTGTAGGTGTGGAGACTGTGTGGGGCGTAACGTTCCGAGCAAAGGCTGTGGTTATCACCGCGGGCACATTCCTCAACGGACTGATGCATGTGGGACGACGCAAAGTGCCTGGAGGAAGATGTGCCGAACCTGCCGTGCTTCACTTCACCGAAAGCATAACCCGACACGGCATCACTTCGGCACGAATGAAGACAGGCACTCCAGTGCGTATAGACAGACGCTCTGTTCATTTCGAGGATATGGAATGCCAACCGGGCGAGACCGACTATCACGGATTCTCATACATGACTGCTCCGCGACAACTAAAGCAGCTTCCATGTTGGACCACATATACTAATAAGGAGGTGCACGACACGCTGCGCGATGCCATTGCCGACTCCCCTCTCTACAACGGACAGATACAATCGACCGGACCTCGCTATTGTCCGTCTATCGAGACGAAGCTCATGACGTTCCCCGACAAAGACCAGCATCCACTCTTCCTCGAACCCGAGGGTGAGGATACGAACGAGATGTATCTTAACGGCTTTTCTTCATCGATGCCGATGGACGTTCAACTCGCTGCCCTGAAAAAAATAAAGGCGTTCCGCGACATTAAGGTCTACCGTCCGGGCTACGCAATAGAATACGACTATTTCGACCCTACCCAACTCAAGCCTTCATTGGAATCGAAAATCGTAAAGGGTTTGTTCTTCGCAGGACAGGTGAACGGAACTACTGGTTATGAGGAGGCAGGAGGTCAGGGTATGATGGCAGGCATCAACGCTGCTCTGCTATGCGGAGGCTCGGAACCTTTCGTCATGAAACGCGACGAGGGATATATAGGTGTCTTGATTGACGACCTAACAACAAAGGGTGTGGACGAGCCTTACAGAATGTTCACCTCACGCGCGGAGTACCGAATATTATTAAGACAGGACAACGCCGACGCACGACTCACAGAGAAGGCTTACAACCTTGGCATTGCATCGCGCGAACGCTACGACCATTGGATTAAGAAGAAGAAGGAGATTGAACGCATAGTTGACTTCTGCAACTCCACCAACGTTAAGCCGCGCGACATCAATGCAGCACTTGAATCGTTCGGAACTACCCCAATGCAGTTTGGAGCAACTATCGCAAGCCTCATTGCCCGACCGCAACTCAGCATTAAGCAACTCGCTTCGGCTATACCCGCCCTACAGGCTGCGCTCGACTCAAACGACGCAAGACAGGAGGAGATAACCGAGGCTGCCGAAATACTCATCAAGTATGACGGCTACATAAAACGCGAGAGACAGATTGCCGACAAGATGCACCGACTGGAGGACATCAGAATAAAAGGTCACTTCAAATACGACCAGCTCCATGAGATATCAACGGAGGGAAGACAGAAGCTCATGCGCATTAATCCCGAGACTCTCGGACAGGCATCACGCATACCAGGTGTATCACCAAGCGACATTAATGTACTATTAGTACTAATGCACAGGTAACAGGTACAGGTTTCACGTGAAACGAATACAATAACGAATATATATTAAACAACTGAAAATGAACAACAAATTATTGCTTGACAATCTGCGTTGCATACCAGATTGGCCGAAGAAGGGAGTCAACTTCCGCGACGTCACAACACTCTTTAAGAACAACGCGTGCCTACAGGAGATTTGCGACGAAATGTATGAACTCTACAAAGACAAAGGTATAACCAAGATTGTAGGCATTGAGTCGCGAGGCTTCGTTATGTCGTCTGCCCTCGCCCTTCGACTTGGTGCAGGAGTGGTGCTCTGCCGCAAACCCGGTAAGCTTCCTTGCGACACCGTACAGGAGAGCTATGCTAAAGAATATGGCAAGGACACTATAGAGATTCACAAGGATGCCATCAACGAGGACGACGTTATCCTTCTCCACGACGACTTGCTCGCTACTGGCGGCACAATGAAGGCAGCTTGCAATCTTGTAAAGAAGTTCAACCCTAAGAAGGTTTATGCCAACTTCATTATCGAGCTTGTGAACGAAGGCCTGAACGGACGCGAGGGTTTCGACGAGGATATCGAGATTACATCACTCATAAAGATTTAATCCTCACTCCACAGGATTATAACAGGCAACAGGCGCGACAGGCTTACAGGCTTGCCGCGCTTTTGCATAAAGCTGATGGAGCTAATCACAAGCAGGAAGTAGTAGGGATGTACTTTTAAGACTACAGGACAGACATCCTGGTCTACTTGCTACAGGAAGGACATCTTAGCCAACTTGCTACAGGAGGGGCAACTTAGTCCTCCTACTACAGGAGAGGGGTATTAACCAACTCCATTACAAGAATCAACAGGAGGTTACAGTTCCACGTGAAACAAAACAGGACAACACTCTTAATTTCAAAGCACTTACAGGCTGTACAGGCACAACAAAACAACAGGCAACATGACAAAGGAAGAAAACGAGAAGCGCATTGAGCGCCTTAAGAACATTGTGCTCAACATGCCCGACAAACCGGGCAGCTACCAGTTCTACGATGCCGAACATACCATTATATATGTAGGCAAGGCAAAGCGACTGAAGCAGCGTGTGTCGAGCTACTTCCATAAGGAGGTGGACAGGTTTAAGACAAAGGTGCTGGTGTCGAAGATTGAGGACATCAGCTACACAGTTGTGAAAACCGAGGAAGACGCTCTGTTGCTTGAAAACAGTCTTATCAAGAAATACAACCCTCGATACAATGTACTGCTTAAAGACGGCAAGACATATCCGAGCATCTGCGTAACCAACGAGTATCTGCCACGCGTTTTCAAGACAAGACAAATAAACAAGAAGTTCGGCACATTCTTCGGTCCCTACTCTCATACGGGCAGCATGTTTGCCGTGCTCGAACTTATACACAAACTCTACAAGCCTCGCACGTGCCGAATACCTATCACGAAGGAGGGTATAGAACAGGGCAAATACAAACCATGCCTTGAGTACAACATTCACAACTGCAAGGCTCCATGTTGCGGCAAGCAATCGTTGGAGGATTATCAGGCTTCCATTGCACAGGCTCGCGAGATTCTGAAGGGCAACACTCGTCAACTTTCGCAACATGTATACGAGGACATGCAGCAGAAAGCGGCTGAACTGAAATTCGAGGAAGCTGAGGAATTAAAGCAGAAGTATCTCTTGATTGAGAGTTTCTGTGCCAAGAGCGAGGTGGTGAGCCATACCATCACCGATGTTGACGTGTTCACCATTGTCGACGACGACATGAACCGAACGGCTTTCATAAACTACATACACGTTAAGAACGGAGCGGTGAACCAAAGTTTCACTTTCGAATACAAGCGCAAGCTCGACGAAACCGACCGCGAACTGCTTCTCACCGCAATACCAGAAATACGCGAAAGGTTCCAAAGCAAGGCTAAGGAGATAATAGTGCCTTTCGACATGGACTGGGAATTGACCGAGGCTTCGTTCTTTGTGCCACAACGAGGCGACAAGAAGCATCTTCTCGAACTGGGCGAGATGAATTGCAAACAATATAAGTTCGACCGTTTGAAACAGGCTGAGAAGCTGAATCCTGAGCAAAAGCAGACTCGACTGATGAAGGAATTGCAACAGAAACTGCAACTCGAAAAAATGCCTTATCAGATTGAATGTTTCGACAACTCCAACATTTCGGGCACGGACGCTGTGGCTGGCTGCATAGTATATAAAGGTATGAAACCCTCACGCAAGGATTACCGCAAATACAATATCAAGACAGTTGTAGGTCCCGACGACTACGCCTCGATGCAAGAGGTTGTGCGCCGACGCTATTCACGCATGATGGAAGAAGGAACAACCCTACCCGACCTTATCATCACCGACGGTGGATTGGGTCAGATGAGTGTGGTGCGCGAGGTTGTGGAGGATGAGTTGCATTTGAGCATTCCTATAGCAGGACTTGCCAAGGACGACCGTCACCGCACAAACGAACTACTCTTTGGAAATCCCCCAAAAACTATCGCCCTTAAAACCGACTCCGAACTCTTTCATGTTCTCACGCAAATACAGGATGAGGTGCACCGCTACGCAATATCATTCCATCGCGACAAGCGATCAAAACACGCTCTGCATAGTGCGCTCGACGACATTCCAGGCATAGGACCTGCCACACGCGACCGATTGCTAAAAGCGTTCAAGAGCGTGAAGCGCATACAGGAAGCATCCATCGAAGATTTAGAGAAAATAGTGGGAGCTGTCAAAGCACTGAAGATAAAAGAAGGTCTTGAAAAGAAGGCATAAAAAAATGCGCCATGATCTCACGACCTTAGCGCACACACAGAGAAGATTTGATTATCTTCCTACACTTACCCCCACCCGTCACGGGCTTAGAGCAAGCAATCCTTATATCAAATTATACTAAAAACTAAAAGTCTTTACCTAATCTGTACTGTATGATCTTTCAGAAATCTGACGTATCTTGTTTGACTTTGCAAATTTATCAAATTCCATTGACATTTCAAAAGAAAACAAGTAGAATTAACATTCGTATTTATTACGTTTATACATGTATTTGGAATATTGCTTGCCAGTATCGGGATTTTGTAATATCTTTGTAGGAAATGTGGAGAGACTCATAATACGGCTCCTACATCAAAACATCCAACAAACAAAACATCATTAAAAAGAAAAAGATATGAGAACAGTTATACAACGCGTGCAACATGCGTCCGTCACTATCGACGGCAATGTGAAGTCGAGCATTGGCAATGGCTTCCTTCTGCTCCTCGGCATCGAGGCTACCGACACATCCGAGGATGTCGACTGGCTTGTGAAGAAAGTGGCTGCGCTGCGCGTGTTCGACGATGAAAACGGTGTTATGAACCGTTCGATTATCGATGTCAAGGGTGAGGCTTTGGTGGTTAGCCAGTTCACGCTATACGCATCCTACAAGAAGGGCAACCGCCCATCATGGTTTCGCGCGGCAAGCCACGAGATCTCTGTTCCGCTATACGAGGAGTTCTGCAGCAAACTTTCAGCGGCTCTCGGCAAAGAGGTGGGCACTGGAGAATTTGGAGCAGACATGAAGGTGGAGCTGCTCAACGATGGTCCGGTAACAATCTGCATGGATACCAAAAACAAAGAATAGGCTATGAAGGATAAAACAAAGGATTGTCTATCCATTATCGCATACATTCTGATTTTTATAGGTTTTGTAATGTTGCGCACCAGCAAGTCGTGGGGAGCAGACATTGCATGGTATAAATATACGAGCTGGATATTGTTTTTGATAGGTATTAGTATCAATGCCTACGCTGAATTTCCCCACCCTTTCCGTGCAGCCAAAAGGTCGAAAAAGATATGGGCAATATTCAGAATTTGTTTCATTGCGACGTTCGCCATGTGGATTGTATACATCCTATTTATGAAACTTATGGGACATTCGTTGGAGATATAAATAGCACAATAAAGATATGACAATAAAAGAAGCACAAGAAGCGGTTGACCGCTGGATAAAGGAATACGGAGTGCGCTATTTCTCCGAGCTTACAAATATGGCTTGCCTTACCGAGGAGGTGGGCGAACTGGCACGAATAATGGCACGCCGCTACGGCGACCAGAGTTTTAAGGAGGGCGAAAAGCAAGATCCTTCCGAAGAAATGGCAGACATCCTATGGGTGCTCATCTGCCTTGCCAACCAGACAGGAGTCGATCTCACAGACGCTCTGAAAAAGAGTTTCGAGAAGAAGACAAAGCGCGACAAAGACCGCCACAAGAACAACCCCAAACTATATAAAGAGTGAGAATCTATAATAAATAGAAAACAACAAACCAAATAACAACAATAATGGGAATTATCAAAGACATTATCCTGAACGATCAGGAGAACCAGAATGCCCAGCCTAAGCTGAGCAAGTATGAAGAGGCTCTCGCCAAGTATAACACCAACATCGACGACCAGGCTGTGCGCGATGCCGTGCGCAAGATAATTGCCGAAAAGGTGCCAGAGAACGACACTATGGACGTTAAGCGTTTCCTCTTCGGAAGCATCGAGCTTACAACCCTCAAGACAACCGACAGCGACACCAGCGTACTCGCTTTCACCGAGCGTGTGAACGATTTTGACAACGAGTACCCCGACCTGCCACACGTGGCTACAATATGTGTTTATCCTTGCTTTGCCAAGACTGTTTCGGAGTCGCTTGAGGTAGACGGTGTGGAGATTGCTTGTGTTTCTGGCTCATTCCCCTCTTCTCAGGCTCGCATCGAGGTTAAGGTGGCAGAGACATCACTCGCTGTTGCCGACGGTGCTACCGAGATTGACATCGTTATGCCAGTGGGCAAGTTCCTCTCTGGCGACTACGAGGGAGTGTGCGAGGACATATCTGAACTGAAGGCTGCATGCGGTGAGAACGTGCCTATGAAGGTGATTCTTGAGACTGGCGCTATCAAGACCGCGTCGAACATCAAGAAGGCTTCTATCCTCTCTATGTATGCTGGCGCCGACTACATCAAGACATCTACCGGCAAACTTGAGCCTGCCGCAACACCCGAGGCTGCATATGTAATGTGCCAGGCCATCAAGGAATACTACGATGAAACGGGCATTCAGATAGGATTCAAGCCTGCCGGCGGCATCAACACTGTTATGGATGCCATCATCTATTACACTATTGTGAAGGAAGTGCTCGGCGAGAAATGGCTCACCAACAAGTGGCTCCGCCTTGGCACATCACGCCTTGCCAATATGCTTCTCAGCGAACTCAAGGGCGAGCAGATCAAGTTCTTCTAAAATATAAGGCGAGCTTGAAACGCGAAAAAGCCTCACTAAACCTTGCAGAATAAAGGTTTAGTGAGGCTTTACTTTTTATATACCAAAGTAAAAATCCTTCTACTTATTTCTCTTTATAACAAAATCCAGATAGGTCTGAAGCGCATCCTTCACGTCCTGCTGCTCCACCTTCTCGTCGATGAAACGCTGTGCCTCGGCATGAAATTCCCACATCCTGCGCTCGGCATATTCTATTCCACCATTCTCCTTGGTGTAAGCCACAAGCTGAGCAATCTCGTCCTCTGTGACAGAACGCTCCTTAACCTTAAGCGCAAGCTTGCGCATCGACTCGTCGCCACCATTGTTAACGGCATGGATTACAGGCAATGTCAACTTTCCCTCAGCCATATCGTTGCCAGTAGGCTTTCCTATCTCCGAAGAGTCGTAATAATCAAAGATGTCATCGCGTATCTGGAAGATGATGCCAAGGTTCTGACCAAACAGCTTTGCTGCTTTCACATCCTCCTCGGAAGCTCCCGACGACAAAGCACCTATGCCTGCGCAAGCCTCGAACAGGGCAGCCGTCTTCTGCTTGATAACATCGTAATACACTTCCTCAGAAATGTCCTTTCTACCGATGTTGGATAGTTGCAGAATCTCGCCATCAGACAGAGTGCGGCCGAGTTCGGCAAGATAAGTAACTATCTGCTCAGAATGGGTGCGCGCCACACAAAGCAGGGCTGTAGAGAGAATATAGTCGCCCACAAGCACCGCCACTTTATTATCATAAGTGGCATTGACCGAAGCCTGACCGCGACGCTCCTCGCTCTCGTCCACCACATCATCATGCACAAGCGAGGCTGTATGCAGCAATTCCAAACCCACAGCAGCGTTCTGTGTGACACTGCTTATACGTCCGAAATTCTTAGCCATCAGCAGTATCAGTATTGGACGCATACGCTTGCCAGCACGCTTGCGGATATGTTCAAGCGCACTGCCAAGCAAGCCGTCCTCGTGAGAAAGCGACTTATTGAAAAGACTTATAAAATCGGCGAGTTCCGCCTCTATGGGTTGCTTTATAATTGACAGAAAATCCATTTTTTTGATATTTAGTACAAAGTTACTGATTTTGCCGTTATTAGTGACATTTTTTTTGTAATTTTACACCAAAACAATATTAAATACAATGAACAAGCTATTTCTTCTCGACGCCTACGCGCTTATCTACCGCGCTTACTATGCGTTTATAAAGAACCCGCGCATCAATTCCAAGGGCTTGAACACTTCTGCCGTAATGGGATTTGTAAATACTCTCAACGAGATTCTCACCAAGGAACAACCCACACATATTGGTGTGGCTTTCGACCACGGCAAGACTTTCCGCGACGAGGCATTTCCTGCCTACAAGGCTCAACGCGAGGAAACTCCCGAAGACATCAAAGCATCTGTGCCCATCATCAAGGAGATAATACAGGCCATGCACATACCAGTGCTACAGGTAGATGGCTTCGAGGCCGACGACGTGATTGGCACGCTCGCCACCAAGGCTGGCAAGGCTGGCATCACCACCTACATGCTCACTCCCGACAAGGACTACGGTCAGCTTGTATCCGACAATGTGTTTATGTTCCGCCCCCGACATGGTGGCGGCTACGAGACTATGGGGCCCAAAGAGGTGTGCGAGAAGTATGCACTCTCCTCCACTACCCAAGTCATCGACCTCTTGGCTCTGATGGGCGACTCTGCCGACAACTTCCCTGGATGCCCTGGCGTGGGTCCGAAGACTGCCGCAAAACTGATAGGCGAGTTTGGAAGCATAGACAACATGCTCGACAACTCATCCAAGATTAAGGGTAAGCTCCGCGAGAAGGTGGAGGCTGCCGTTGATGACATTCGCATGTCAAAGTTCTTGGCAACCATCCGAACCGATGTCCCCATCGAACTTGATCTCGACTCGTTGAAGGTTGAGGAGCCTGACACCGCCCGGCTTGCCGAAATCTTCACCGAACTGGAGTTTAAGAGTCTTTTGGACAAATTTGTAAAGAAGCCTCAACAACAGCAAAAAGTTGTTAACCAACAGCTCGATCTCTTTGCCGAAAATCCGACCGATTATGCGGTTAATGCAGAATTTTCGAGTTTTGAGAGCTTAAAAACCACTCCTCATGACTATAAACTCATTGAAACAGAGGAAGATGCACGTAAATTATTTGACTTTTTTATTACAAAACAAATTCTTTGTTTAGACACAGAGACTACTTCAATCAATCCAATTGATGCAGAATTGGTAGGTTTGAGCTTCTCTGTTGAAGAAGGCAAGGCATTTTATGTGGCTGTGCCTGCAGAACGTGAAAAAGCAGAAAGAATTGTTAATATATTCAAACCTCTATACGAGAGCACAGAAATCCTGAAAATAGGACAGAACATCAAGTACGACATGGAAGTGCTGATGAACTACGGTGTGCGACTCGCCGCTCCTATGTTCGACACCATGCTTGCCCACTATGTGCTGCAGCCTGAGCAGAAACACAACATGGACATACTTGCCGAGACACTGCTCAACTATCAGACCATACACATCGACGAACTCATCGGACCCAAGGGAAAATCGCAAAAGAACATGCGCGACCTCTCCCCTGCCGACATCTGCGATTATGCAGCCGAGGATGCCGACATCACGCTGCGTCTGTACAATGTGCTGAAACCACGACTCAAGGAAGCCGATGTTGAGGATTTGTTCTACAATATCGAGATGCCGCTTGTTCCCGTGCTTGCCGAGATGGAGATGAATGGAGTGCTGCTCGACACGAATGCTCTCGCCGAGACATCCAAGGTGCTCACAGAGCGGATGAAGCAGATAGAAAAGGAAATATATGACCTTGCCGGACACGAGTTCAACATAGCGTCGCCCAAACAGGTTGGCGAGGTGCTGTTTGGCGAGATGAAGATTGTCGACAAACCGAAGAAAACCAAGACCGGACAGTTTGTCACCTCCGAGGAGGTGCTCTTGCAGCTCCGCTCAAAGGCTCCTATCGTCGACCACATCCTTGAACACCGTGGTCTGAAAAAGCTCCTTGGCACCTACGTCGATGCACTACCGAAGCTCATCAACCCACACACCGGACATATCCATACCTCTTTCAATCAAGCGGTTACAGCCACAGGCCGCCTCTCATCCTCCGACCCCAACCTCCAGAACATCCCTGTTCGCGGTGAGGAGGGCAAAGAGATACGCAAGTGTTTCATCCCCGAGCCTGGATGCCTCTTCTTCTCAGCCGACTACTCGCAGATTGAACTTCGCGTCATGGCACATCTCTCTGGCGACAAGAACATGATTGAAGCCTTCCGCGAGGGTTATGACATCCATGCCGCAACAGCCGCACGCATATACAAGGAGGACATAAATGACGTTACACGCGACCAGCGCACCAAGGCCAAGCGAGCCAACTTCGGCATCATCTACGGCATCACTGTATTTGGTCTTGCCGAACGGTTGGAGATAAGCCGCGACGAGGCTAAACAGCTCATTGATGGCTACTTCGAGACATTCCCGCAGGTGCATGCCTACATGGAGAAGGCAAAGGAACTGGCACGCGAGCATGGCTACGCCGAAACCTTCTTCCATCGTCGACGCTATCTGCCCGACATCACTTCGCACAACGCCACCGTGCGCAACTTTGCCGAGCGCAACGCCATAAACGCTCCTATACAAGGCTCTGCAGCCGACATCATCAAGATAGCTATGGTGAGGATTTTCGAGCGTTTCCGCCGCGAGGAAATCAAGTCGAAAATGATTCTGCAGGTGCACGACGAACTCAACTTCTCTGTTCTGCCAGAGGAAAAGGAACGTGTGGAAAAGATTGTGCTTGAGGAAATGCAGAATGCCTACCCATTGCAAGTGCCGCTCGTGGCCGACTCAGGATGGGGAGAGAATTGGTTGGAAGCCCACTAAAACAGCTAAAATCCAACTCTATCACTCCTTATTAAAGAGATGCCTGACACTTGGCAACAATACCGCAATAATGATATTATGCCACCACAAAGGGCAATATATCAGATTTTTGCACTAACTTTGCAGTCAGAAAACAAATAAAAATTACATTAATAAATGGAAGAAAAGAATTTTAAACGCACCACCGTCACTGCGGCCCTGCCGTATGCCAACGGTGGAGTGCACATCGGCCACTTGGCTGGTGTGTATGTTCCTGCCGACATCTACGTACGCTACCTGCGCCTTAAGAAGCAGGAAGTGATGTTCATCGGCGGAAGCGACGAGCACGGCGTGCCCGTTACAATCCGCGCCCGCAAGGAGGGCATTACCACTCAGGAGGTGGTCGACCGCTATCACAATCTTATCAAGAAGTCGTTTGAGGACTTCGGCATTTCGTTCGACATATACAGCCGCACGACATCAAAGATTCACCATAAATTCGCATCCGACTTCTTCCGCACACTCTACGACAAGCACGAGCTTGTGGAGAAGACCGAGGAGCAGTTCTGCGACGAAGTTACTGGCGAGTTCCTCACCGACCGCAATATCGTGGGCACATGTCCGCGCTGCGGTGCCGAGGGAGCCTATGGCGACCAGTGCGAGAAGTGTGGTGCAACTCTCTCGCCAGAGGAGCTTATCAATCCTACAAACAAGAACAATCCGGGCCACGGACTCGTGAAGAAGGCTACCAAAAACTGGTATTTGCCGCTCAACAAATATCAAGACTGGCTCAAGCAGTGGATTCTTGAGGACCACAAGGAGTGGCGCTCAAACGTCTACGGCCAGTGCAAGTCGTGGCTCGACATGGATTTGCAGCCACGCGCAATGACCCGCGACCTCGACTGGGGTATTCCAGTACCCGTAGAGGGAGCAGAAGGCAAGGTGCTCTATGTATGGTTCGACGCGCCTATCGGCTATATCTCCAACACCAAGGAGCTGTGCGACGCCCAGCCCGAAAAGTGGGGCACATGGCAGACATGGTGGCAGGATCCCTCATCACGCCTTATCCACTTCATCGGCAAGGACAACATCGTGTTCCACTGCATCGTATTCCCTACAATGCTCAAGGCACACGGCGGCTATATCCTCCCCGACAACGTGCCTGCTAACGAGTTCCTCAACCTTGAGAACGACAAGATTTCCACATCACGCAACTGGGCTGTATGGCTCCACGAATATCTTGTTGACTTCCCTGGCAAGCAGGATGTGCTGCGCTATGTGCTCACAGCCAACGCTCCTGAGACCAAGGACAACAACTTCACATGGAAGGACTTCCAGGACCGCAACAACAATGAGCTTGTGGCTGTATACGGCAACTTCGTCAACCGTGCCCTGCAGCTCACAAAGAAGTATTTTGGTGGCATCGTGCCTGAATGCGGCGAGCTTCAGGATGTCGACCGCAAGGCCATTGAGGAGTTTAAGGACGTGAAGCAGAAGGTAGAGTCATTGCTCGACACCTTCAAGTTCCGCGACGCTCAGAAGGAGGCTATGAACCTTGCCCGCATCGGCAACAAATACATCACCGATTGCGAGCCTTGGCACGTGGCAAAGACCGATATGGAGCGCGTTAAGACCATCCTCTACATCTCGCTTCAGCTCGTTGCCAACCTTGAAATTGCCTTCGAACCGTTCCTTCCGTTCAGCTCTAAGAAGCTCCGCGAGATGCTCAACGTGGCTGAGACAGAATGGGATCAGCTCGGTTCTACCGAACTCCTCAAGCCAGGACACCAGCTTGGCGCTCCTGCCCTGCTCTTCGAGAAGATTGAGGACGACGCTATCAACGCACAGCTTCAGAAGCTTGAGGACACCAAGAAGGCCAATGAGGCTGCTTCCTACGTAGCTGCTCCCATCAAGGAGAATGTAGACTTCGACACATTCGAGAAGCTGGACATCCGCGTTGGTCATATCAAGGACTGCCAGAAGGTGAAGAAGTCGAAGAAACTCCTCCAGTTTACCATCGACGATGGTTCTGGCGTCGACCGCACCATCCTCAGCGGCATTGCTGCCTACTATGAGCCAGAACAGCTCATCGGCAAGGACGTGCTCTTCGTAGCCAACTTTGCTCCTCGCAAGATGATGGGTATCGAAAGCCAGGGCATGATTCTCTCGGCTGTCAACTTCGACGGAACATTAAACGTGACATCTGTACTTGGCAACGTTAAGCCGGGTTCGCAGGTGGGATAATACCAATAAAAAAGTGTCAAAAGCGAGTTTTTTTACTCGTCTTTGACACTTTTTTTGTATTATCCTATCATTTGCATCTTAGTTATTTATGAAGATAATTTTACTTATTTTGCCGAAAAATCATATTAACTAACTAATTATTCCTTCAGCTATACGACGCAATCCTTCCTCAAGTCGCTCACGCGGACACGCCATATTTATTCTGATGAAATGCTCACCTTCCTTGCCATACATGCTGCCGGCATTCACCCATACTTTATTCTTCTTCATCAAGCGTTCTTCTATCTCCTCTGACGCCTCGCCTAATGAGGAGCAGTCGACCCATGCAAGATAAGTGCCTTCCATGCGCATCACGGGCAACTGGGGCATATGCTTGGCAAAGAACTCAAGCAGCATGTCATAATTGTCCGAGAGATATTTGCGAAGCTCCATGAGCCACTCCTCTGCCCCATCGGTATAGGCAGCCATAAGAGCCTCTACGCCAAAGGGATTGACATCACACACCTCATTGATGTTGATGGCACGGTCGACACGCTCACGCACAGCAGCGTCGCGACACACGATGTTGGCTATTTGTAGTCCGGCAATATTGAAAGCCTTGGATGGAGAACAACAAGTGATGGAGCCAAAGGACAACTCGTCGGGCAGAGAGCCAAACGGCGTGTATTCGTTGCCATGGAGAGTAAGCTCGCAATGTATCTCGTCGCTTACCACACGCACACCATGCTTCTTGCACAGTTCGGCAACATGTGTCAGCTCTTCCCTACTCCACACACGTCCGCCAGGGTTATGAGGATTGCAGAGCAGCATTATCCGCGCACGCTCATGCGAGAGCTTTCTGTCCAAGTCTTCAAAATCCATCTCATATCTCAACGTCTCCTTGTTGTATATAAGCGAATTGCTCACCATCTCGCAGCCATTGTTGCGTATGGAGGAATAGAAGCAGTTGTAGACGGGACCCTGCACTATCACCTGGTCGCCAGGCAATGTCAACGCCTTGATGATGGCAGATATTGCAGGCACCACTCCCGAAGTGTAGATTATGTCGCTCCTATTTATTGACCAGCCATGATGTTTGGCAAACCATTGGCACACAGACTCATAATAAGCGTCAGGCACACGTGTATAGCCAAATATGCCATGAGCCACACGACGCTGCAAAGCCTCGGTTATGGCAGGATAGGTCTCGAAGTCCATGTCTGCCACCCAAAGCGGGATTATGTCATCGTTAGGGGCAGAATCCCATTTGTAGGAGTTGGTGTGTAAGCGGTTGGTAGGTTTTGAAAAATCGTAAATCATAATAATTTTCATTTTGTTGGAAGTACGGCCTTAAAGCCGTACCTCCTATGCACGTGTCAGTATCTCGCAGTCGGCAGGCTGCTTGATATTCTCGTCGAGTATTATCTCGCCTATGCTGTCGGCCACAATCTTGCCCGAAGCAGGATTCTTGACGCTCTTGATGTGTCCACGAATGTCAGCCTGGACAGTGGAATACTCAAAGGCACGGTCGCACTCGGGGTCGAAGGTGCAGTTCTCCAACACAAGGTCTTTGGCATAGCACAATGGCTGCTCACCCGAGATATGGCAGTTGACAAGACGAAGTCCGCGCGAGTGCCAGCCAAGAAACTCACCGTTGAGCACAGAGTCGTAGACAGTGACATTCTCTACCTCCCAGAACGAATCCTTGGTGTCGATCTTGGCATTGCGAATCTCAATGTCGCGGGAGTACTGGAACACATACTTGGCATCCGACTCCAGTCCGTCGACCTTGATGTTGCGGCAATGCATGAAGGGATAAGTGCCCTCATGCAACACCACATTCTCCAATGTAAGTCCGTCGATACCCCAGAATGTCTCGTCGGCATCGTTGATAGTGACATTCTTAAGCGAGAGATTCTTCATCTCGCGGAAGAACTTCGGACCATTAATCACGCAGTCCTCCATGTGCATGTCATCCGAATACCAGATGGCAGAGCGTGAGCCAGGCGCAAAATAGCAGTTGCGTATATCCGACTTCCTCACATGCCACAAGGGATACTTACCCTCGAAATAACAGTTGCGGCAAACGATGTTGCTGCACTCCTTAATGCCCGATTCACCAAAGGTGATGCGCACGTGGTCGAGCTCCACATTGTGGATTTCGAAGAGAGGACGCTCTCCACCGAAAACCTTGTTTGTTATCTTTTCCATAATTTCAATTTTACTAAGAATATCACTCCCCTGAACATCAGTTCCAGGCACATGGCAAGCCACACGCCCTTGAGTCCCATGCTCGGCGCAAGCAAGGCGGCAAGCGTAATGCGCACACCCCACATGGATATAAGATTCATGACGCTTGGCGCAATAGTCTTCGCGGCACCCACAAACACTCCGTAGCATATTATGGCCGCACCAAACATAGGTTCGGCAAAAGCCTCTATGCGAAGCACCTCTACACCAAGCTGGCGCACTTCCTCCGATGGTGTCATCATGGACATTGCAAACGGTGCTCCCACATACATCACAATGCCCATCAATGTCATTATGCCCATGCCCAACGCAACAGAAAGCCATGCAAAACGCTTCATCAGCTCATGTCTGCCGGCTCCCATGCTCTGGCCTACAAGCGTGGTGGCAGCGTCGCTCACACCATAGCCTGGCATGTAGCACAAGCTCTCGACAATGATGCCGAATGAGTTGGCAGCTATGGCAAAGGTGCCTAACGGGGCTATGATGATTGTGGTGACGATGTAAGCCGAGGTCATGATGGTTTGCTGTATGCCCATAGGTAGTCCGATGTGCAGGGCACGGCGTACCACATCCCATGTGGGAAGGAAGCGTCCACGGTCGATCTTCAAGTTCAGTTCCTTGTTGCGGAAGCATAGGATATACATTGTTATCGATGCAGCTATAAGCTCTGCCGAGGCTGTGCCTATGCCTGCTCCAACAACTCCCATACCTGCTCCCGGAAGAGTAAGGCTCATGCCGAGGACATCCACCGTGCGAGTGTCGAAGATAAGGAAGAAGTTGAAGATGACATCAAGCGTCATCATCACCATGCTCATCACACTGGGCACAATCATATTGCCTGAGCTTCGGAGCATTCCGCTACCAAACATCGAGAACTGGAAAGCGGGCAAAGCCATAGCGATAACGGCAAAGTAGGCCGATGATGTGGGAGTGATGCTTGAGTCGCCTCCAAGCCATGTGGGAAGGAACGGACTGATGGCGAGGGCTATAAGCCCTATCAGCGCACTCACTATAAACACCGACATGATGCCCTGGCGTAATGTGGAGCGTGCCATAGCCGCATCGTTAGCACCAAGCTGATGGCTCACCTGCACGTAGAAGCCTGCTGCCGTAGCCGAACAAATGCTGCCCATAAGCCATGTAGTAGTCTCAATCAAGCCTATCGCCGCCGATGCCTCTGCACCAAGGCTGCCCACCATCGAGGCGTCGATATACTGCATCATCGTAGTTGTGAGCTGCGCTAATATGGCAGGCGTGGCAAGACTCAGCACGAGACGCGCCTGCTGGCCGAGAGTCATCGGCTTGCCCTTGCGTATCATGGAGAGTAATTTGTCTTTTTGATTATTGATTTTCATAGGATCCTAATTTCATTGCGAAGTTACAAAAGAATAGCGATATGTGCAACCACAGCAGGCTATTATCCGTAATTGGGATTAGAAAAACAGAAATTAATGTACTAAGCCTACTTGTATAAAGATAATTATTGCTTATCCCTTTTAATTAGCAGACAAAGTCTTTTTTAATGATATAAAGTTCGGTTGTGTATCATGAAATGACCGTATCATGCCTTGATACGAACCTTTTTATCGGATACTTTTTAAAAATTCTTTTGTCACTTGAAAATTTATAACTACCTTTGCAACGATGATTCATCGATTCATTCGAGAATCTACGACATTTATACTAAAGGCGTTTACTCGAAACGCTTTGTTCTTGACGAATCGAAACTTCGCAACTTTCAAGTACAGTCAACGAACATTGCAACGGTAGATGTCCTCGGGATGTGTATATATGCGCATCCCCTTTTGCTGATATAGCACATAGCAAACGTCTATGTGTCAAATATTGGTATAGGGGGTGGTGTGCCTTTACATATCGGCGTGGACCTTGCGTTGCTCGTTCAACTGTACTGGGCAATGCGAAGGCCTCGATTCGTAGGACGAGTAATGAGAATGGTTCCCACGCCTTTTTTATTTTTGTCTACAACCAAAACTAAGAATATACCCACAGCAAGCCAAGGGGACAGTTTGCAAAAAAGATGTAACTAATGGCCAACAAACAAAAACATAATATATTAGCAAGGGGCATCAGAGGATTACTGTCTTATCTCTCGGCATTAAACCAACCTATAATTCCCGAAACCTTCATCTTCTTGGAGACTCCAGGCACACTACGCCGGAAAATAGGCTCCAGAAGAATCAACGACATCACAGAATTGAAAATTGGAGGCAAACTGAATGTTGACGACATCTCACTATTAAGAAGAATGGCAAGCAAGCGACTGCATTCGCTTGACCTGTCGGAGGCTGAAGTATTGGATGTGCAATTATCATCGTGTGACAATAATCACACGATGCACCCTTTTATGTTCGCACATAGCAAAAGTCTTGTACGACTGATTCTTCCAAAAAGAACTCTGAAGATTGACCAGAATGCCTTCTTCGACTGCACAAAACTCTCTGAAATAATCCTTCCTGAAGGAGTTGTCGCTATAGAAGACAGGGCCTTCTACGGATGCCATTCGCTCAAATCAATAGACATTCCTGAAACTGTGGAGAGAATAGGCTCTTATGCCTTTGCCGAATGCCGAAAATTAGAAAATGTGAGTCTGCCAGACTCTTTAACGCATATTATGACTTCCACTTTTGAAGGATGCCGCAGCATAACGTCCATCAAAATCCCCGACAATATCACAACAATAAGCGTAAAGGCATTCAAGGGGTGCAATAACATCAGGACTATAAAATTGTCTCAAAACATCAAGGCAATTGAACATGCGGCATTCGAAGGATGCTCCAAGCTCACAGCTATATATGTATTGAGCAGCAATGTGCCATTGACAAGCCACAGAGCATTCAAGGGATGCAAAAAAAGTTGTAAGGTGTATGTACCTAAGAGTACACAAAACGAATACTGGCTTTCTGAATTCGGATATTTTGAGAAAATAGAGGAATTCTGACAAACAACAATATTTTTGCAAAACCCTATATTCTTTGAAACGTTATTTTCAAATTCACTATAAACTTACTTCTCACAGAAATCACTCTTAACCATCAGGCTTCTTTGTTAGAGTGAAATCTGTGAGGGGTTTTGTGGATTGTAATCTTATTCCTCTACTGGAGAGAACTCGTCCTTGCCTACTGAGCAAAGAGGACATTCAAAATCATCGGGAAGATCCTCGAATGGTGTACCTGCTGGGATGCCAGCCTCTGGTAATCCTACGGCTGGATCGTACTCCCAACCGCATACGTCGCATACATATTTCTTCATAGTTCTTTGTTTTTAGGGGTTTATACTTAGAAATTATCTACATGCACCTCAAAGTAAGCCTTTGGATGTGAGCATGTTGGGCAGATTTCAGGAGCCTCGGTTCCTACTACGATATGACCGCAGTTGCGGCATTCCCATACCTTCACCTCACTCTTCTTGAACACTTCCTGAGCCTCTATGTTGCGCAGGAGAGCACGATAACGCTCCTCATGACGCTTCTCGATGGCTGCTACAAGGCGGAACTTATGTGCCAATTCTGTAAAGCCTTCCTCTTCGGCTGTCTTGGCGAAGTCTTCGTACATGTCGGTCCATTCATAGTTCTCGCCTTCTGCTGCTGCAGCAAGGTTCTCGGCTGTGTTGCCAATGCCACTAAGCTCCTTAAACCACATCTTGGCGTGCTCCTTCTCATTGTCGGCAGTCTGCTGGAAGATGGCAGCTATCTGCTCGAAACCGTCCTTCTTGGCACGTGATGCGAAATATGTATACTTATTGCGAGCCTGTGATTCACCTGCGAAAGCAGCTGCGAGGTTCTTCTCTGTCTGTGTACCGGAATATTTATTTGCCATAGTCGTATTCTTTATTTAAAATGTTATTGTTTTCTTTATCTGATGCAAAATTACTGATAATCATTCGATTAGCAAAATAAATATCGGCAAACGAACAGTAAATTTCGGCATAGTATATTTTTTATACACTTTGTTTGCTGAAATTTACCATTTGTTTAGTAATTTTACACCCCAATAACAGATATATTATGACAACTGAAGAACTTAACAGCATGTATTCCAACGTGTGCAATATGTCACGCGGCAATGGATTCAGGGTGGAGCGTATGCCCAATCTTTTTGAGACAAGCGAAATAGACGACTGCATGGCGCACGTTCATTCTTTCTATGAGATACTATGGTTTCAGGAAGGAACGGGCGTTCATACCGTCGACTTCAACGATTATGAGGTGGCGCCAGGCACTATCTTTTTCCTTGCGCCTGGACAGGTGCATCATTTTGACAGGAAAGAGGGTTATAAAGGGGTGGCTATAAAGATGTGTACCGACATGATGAGGGACAAAGCATCTGGAGGAAATGCCGACAGCTTATTCCTGAAATACAACTCATTCCATACCTATGACTCTACACCTTATTACACTATAGACGACCATACGGCGCAGATGATTAAGCCATTGGTAGACGATATGGAGGAAGAGTCAAGACATTACGGCGAACTGGGCAATGTGGATATACTGAAATCATTGCTTTGCATCTTCCTCGTAAAAATACAGAGGTACGGCATACATGAGACTGACAAAAACCTTGACATGCTCAAGCCATCACACAGACTCTTCATCCTATTCCGCCGCATGGTGGAGGAAGAATACCACCATCTTCATACTGTGCAGGAATATGCCGACCGCCTGAATGTGGCTGTACGCACGCTGAACAAGAGTGTGAACGAATGTTCGGGTAAATCGCCACTCGCCTTCATCAATGAACGCATCATTCTTGAGGCAAAGCGAATGGCGAAATACACGAATATGATGATAAAGGAGATAGCCGCCAATTTGGGATATGACGACCCTTCCTACTTCGTAAAACTATTCAAACGCCAAACTGGCTTCCTTCCGTCGGAGTTTAGAGACTTGCAGTAAACGATGTATTCTGCAATCACGACCTTCCCGTGACGATTTTCTTTATCTCGTTGAGTTTGTTGAGTGCCTCAACCGGGGTGAGATTGTTGATGTCAAGACCAAGTATCTCGTCGCGTATCTGGCAAAGCACTGGGTCGTCAAGCTGGAAGAAGGAGAGCTGCATGCCATTCTGGCTTGCCGAGCCAGCAAGACGCGATGTAGCGAGCTGGTCTACTCCGACACTTGCATTGTCGGCCTCAAGCTGCTTCAATATGGTGTTGGCACGATTGACTATCGACTTAGGCATACCTGCTATCTCTGCCACATGAATACCAAACGAATGCTCGGAGCCACCACGCATCAGCTTGCGCAGGAATATCACTTTTCCGTTCAGCTCCTTTACACTCACGTTGTAGTTCTTGATACGCGAGAAGTTCTTCTCCATCTCGTTAAGCTCGTGATAGTGAGTGGCAAAGAGCGTGCGTGCCTGTGCGCCTTGATGCTCATGCAGATACTCCACAATGGCCCAGGCAATGGAAATGCCGTCATAGGTGGATGTGCCTCGTCCAAGCTCGTCGAAGAGCACGAGCGAGCGCGGAGTGACGTTGTTGAGGATGTCGGATGCCTCGGTCATCTCAACCATAAAGGTTGACTCTCCCAAGGATATATTGTCCGAAGCTCCCACACGTGTGAATATCTTGTCAACCAAGCCCACACGCGCCGACTCGGCAGGCACGAAACATCCCATCTGAGCCATGAGTGTGATGAGAGCTGTCTGGCGCAGTAGGGCCGACTTACCAGCCATGTTTGGACCCGTGATTATCATTATCTGCTGTTGCTCGGTGTCAAGCTCTATGTCGTTGGGCACGTATTCCTCGCCCATAGGCAACTGTGTCTCGATGACTGGATGGCGTCCTGCCTTTATTTCAAGCACACAGTCGTCGGCAACAATAGGGCGCACATAGCGATGCTCCTCGGCTGTCTTGGCAAACGAGAGCATGCAGTCGAGACGGGCTATGATGTTGGCGTTTATCTGTATCTGGGGGATAAACTCAGCCATGTCGGTGACAAGCTCCATGAAGAGGCGGGTCTCAAGCGAGAGTATCTTCTCGTCGGCTCCCATTATCTTCTCCTCATATTCCTTAAGCTCTTGGGTGATGTAGCGTTCGGCATTGGCAAGTGTCTGCTTGCGTATCCATTCGGCAGGCACCTGGTCCTTGTAGGTGTTGCGCACCTCAAGATAATATCCGAACACATTATTATATCCCACCTTCAGGCTCTGGATGCCTGTCTTCTGAGCCTCCTCTTCTTGTATCTTGAGCAGATAGTCTCTGCCGCCGCGAGATATAGAGCGAAGCTCGTCGAGCTCCTTCGAGAAGCCTGCGGCTATCACGTCGCCCTTGTTCACAAGCTGAGGTGGGTCGGGCTGTATCTCGCGCTCTATACGGTCGCGCAGCGACTCGCATAGGTTAAGACGCTCGCCTATGGAGCGTATCTCCTCGTTGTCGCTGTAGAGGCAGGCTGTCTTGATAGGGATGATTGACTGTAATGCAAGCTTGAGCTGCACCACCTCGCGGGGCGACACACGTCCTACAGCCACCTTGGATATTATGCGCTCCATGTCGCCGATACGGTGGAGATTGTCGTCGACAACCTGGCGGAAGTCGGGATTGCGGAAGAATGTCTCCACAACGTCAAGTCGCTTGTTGATAGAGGCTACATCCATCAGTGGGAACACTGTCCAGCGTTTCAGCATACGGGCTCCCATAGGAGTGACTGTGCGGTCGATGACATCAAGCAGCGACACTCCGTCGTCCTGCATCGACTGCAACAGCTCAAGCGAGCGTATGGTGAACTTGTCGAGACGCACATAGCGGTCTTCCTCGATGCGCCGCAATGAGGTGATATGGCCAAGATGAGTGTGCTGTGTCATCTCAAGATATTGCAATATGGCTCCTGCAGCCACCACTCCAAGCTTGAGATGCTCCACACCGAAACCCTTCAACGACTTGGTGCCGAAGTGCTTCAGCAATTTCTGACGCGAACTTTGCTCGGTGAGCATCCAGTCGTCGAGCTGGAATGTGCACCACTTGTTGCCGAAATGCTCCTCAAACTGTGCCTTCATCTGGCGGTCGTGCAGCACCTCTTTAGGCTGAAACGAGGCGAGCAGCTTCTCCACATAGTCAAATGTACCCTCGCCGGTGAGAAACTCTCCTGTGGAGATGTCGAGGAAAGCCACGCCACAGAGTGCCTTGGTCATGCACACGGCAGCGAGGAAGTTGTTCTCCTTGTAATTAAGCACATTGTCGCTCATAGCCACGCCCGGTGTGACAAGCTCGGTGATGCCTCGCTTGACGAGAGTCTTTGTGAGCTTAGGGTCTTCAAGCTGGTCGCAGATGGCCACACGCTTTCCGGCACGAATGAGCTTGGGCAGATAAGTGTCAAGGGCATGATGTGGAAATCCTGCCATCTCGGTTGCTGCACCATTAGCGTTCTTGCCATTGGAACGACGTGTGAGTGTTATGCCAAGAATCTTGGCTGCCTCAACGGCATCATCGGCATAAGTCTCGTAGAAGTCGCCACAGCGGAAGAGCAGCAACGCATCAGGATGCTCGTGCTTGAAATTGTAAAACTGACGCATCATCGGCGTAAGTCCGTCGTCGGTCTTTTTCTGAGCCATATATAATATATAATGTGTATTATTGTTTTTTATCGTTGTCAATTGCGGCATTATGCCGCGAACTACAAAAGAAATAAAAAAAATCGGGATTTCCAAAACTACAGAACAAAAAAATGTCTAACGACATGCAATAGATAGCTATTCACAACATTATAAAAATAAAAATAACATTAAGCTTGACGCATGCTCCCAGTACCGTTTTCAGTACCATCCAACTGGTACTGGAGTTTCATATAGGTGGTACTGGAGTTTCACTTATGTGGTACTGGAGTGTTACTTATGTGGTACTGGCAAAGGACTTATATGCATAAATCAGGCATCCCAATTGATGTGTTCCTCGTATTTAAGATACAAACACTTAAATCCGAAACTTGAGTAGGTCATACTACAGTTTACCAACAATTAGGTATTGCGCAAATGGCTTATTATGAGTAACTTTGCAAGCGTAAAACAAATTCAGCATGGAAGCTGAGCTTTCATGCCAATAGTATAGCCACTATTAAAATTCATAATGTTATTGTATAAAGAGCAAAGGAGCCGGCTGTGAAGTCGGCTTTTTTCATGCCAGCATGTCTTTATGTGTATACAATAGTTCTCGTGTATGAAAATTCTTATGTACCTTTGTACCTATGCAAATAAACAAACGATTTTTACTCTCGGCGGCATGGGTAGTGTCTCTACATGTGCTCACGCTCGCCTTTCTGTCGCTCTTCCGCCTTGTGGAATATCTGGCGTTGGGCGGCATGGTAGCCGACTCATCGGCAAGTGTATTGCCAGCCTTTGTGCGTGGCGTGTGGTTTGACAACGTGATAGCGTGCTACATCACCTTAGTGCCGCTTGCCGTGACATTGATTGCGGCGGCTGTATCTGTTACGCGCACTTGGATGCGCAAGGCTACTGTATGGTGGTATGGCATTCTTGGCTCAGTGGCGTTCATGGCATCAGCTGCCAACATACCCTACTTTGCCTATTTCTTCAAGAATATCAACTCGTCCATCTTCGAGTGGTTTGGATATGCCGGAACAACGGCAGGCATGGTGACTGGCGAGAAATCCTACTTCCTGTATATAGCCCTGTACTTTGCCTGTGTGGCTGCTTACATATATATTATGGTGAGAATGCGACACCATTTCGACAGATTTATAGCCAACTCTTGCAAGAAAAACCGCGGTTGGGCACCTGTCTTTCACTTCGCCATTACCGCTGCCACGATAGCCCTGTGTGTGTTCGGAATACGCGGACGCACGGGTTACAATCCTATAAAGATATCGCAAGCCTACTACTGCGACGACGCTTTCCTAAACCAACTCGGCATTAATCCTGCGTTCAATCTACTTACATCAGCACTCGACGACATGCGAAAGGAGAACCGCGACCTGCATCTAATGCCCTACCCTACTGCCATAAGCTTGGCTCGACAGAGTCTTGGCATTACGGGCAAGTGCGACTCTATGCACGTGTTGAGAAGATATGTTGATAACTCTGTTGATAACTCGGTAAACAACAGAGACACAACACATAAGAAGAACGTAGTTGTGATACTGATGGAATCGATGTCTGCCAACTTCCTGCATACGTTTGGACAACAGCTACAACTCACCCCTACCCTCGACTCGCTATACAACAACTCTATGGCGTTCACGCATTGCTATTCGGCGGGAATACATACCAACCACGGCATGACAGCCACCCTGTATTCTTTCCCGGCAATGATGTTCCGCAACCTTATGAAGGGTACGGTGACCCCCCACCGCGACGGAATACCTACCGTGCTGAAGCAGCATGGCTACCACAACATGTTCTTCATGACACACGAGGCGCAATACGACAATATGAAGGCGTTCTTCACCACAAATGGCTACGACGACATATATGCACAGGAGGACTATCCCGAGGAGGAGGTGGTAAATTCATTCGGAGTGAGCGACCATTTCCTGTTTGGCTACGCTCTCGACAAAATCAACAGGCAGGCTGCTACAGGCAAACCCTTCTTCGCCACTCTGCTCACTATCAGCAACCATCCGCCATTCGTCATTCCGTCATGGTTTAAGCCGAAGTCGAAGGAACCTGAGACGCAGATCGTGGAATATGCCGACTGGGCTATAGGCGACTTCATAAGAAAAGCCAAACAACAGGCGTGGTATAAGAACACTATCTTCGTGATTCTTGCCGACCACGGAAAGATTGTTGGCAAGGTGGACGGCATTCTGCCACAATCATACAACCATATCCCATTGATTATGTTCGGTCCGGGAGTGCCTACAGAAAGAGTGGAAAAACTCGCCACACAAGTGGACGTGATGCCTACCCTACTCTCGATGTTGGGAATAAGCTACCAATATGACGGCTTTGGCATTGATCAGACAAAAAACCAACGACCACTCGTATTCTATTCCGCCGACAACCAGATTGTGGCACGCTCAGCCGAACGCTGCTATATATATGAGCCTAAAACCGATCGCTCGTTCTGCTACGACGTGAAAGCCGACGGCTCGATGAAGGAAAGCAAAGACACAAAAAAATTTGAACCTTTGAGGCAGTATGTGTTCTCTATGATACAGACGGCACAGTATATGCTGAAGAAAAATTATTAGAACTGAATTGTAATAAAGAACTAAGAATCTTTCATTCTTAGTTCTTTATTTTTGCCACATTTTTTGATATACATCAAAAAATATCACTTATTATTCAAAAAAGTTCCTTTCGTATACAAGAAACCACTATATTTGTAATTTTATACGTATATATTGCACCTATGCAACACTAAAAAAAGTATGAAAGGATATGAAGGTAACTCTAATTATTTCAACATATAACAGTCCAAATATGCTGCGTCTTTGCCTAATGAGCGTGGCGAAACAGACTGTTATGCCCGACGAGATAATCATCGCAGATGACGGATCGACCGACGAAACACGAAAGCTAATTGAAGAGATGGCAAAGTCACTACCTTGCCACGTAAAACATGCATGGCAGGAAGACCGTGGATTCCGACTCGCAGAGTCACGCAACAATGCCCTGCGCATGTGCCAAGGAGACTATGTTGTGTTTATCGACGGCGACATTATCATGGAACGCCACTTCATTGAGGACCATAAGCGTTTGGCGGAAAAAGGATTCTTCGTGGTGGGAAGCCGCTCCAAACTATCTGCACAGGCCAACAACAGGCTCTTCAATAAGCGCAACCCTAACATACACTGGTTCTCCAAAGGAGTGAAGAACCGATTCAACGCTATTTATATGCCTTGGCTCTCATTCTACACCAAGAACATGTACAAAAAAGAATGGGACAAAGGACGTGGTGCCAATATGGCTATGTTCATGAGCGACCTAAAGGCTGTCAACGGGTTCGACTCCGACATGGTGGGATATGGACTTGAAGACACTGATATTATTGTGCGTCTCGTCAACCTCGGATTGCGACGCAAATGGGCTAAATTCCAAGCTATCGAGTTCCACCTATACCACAAGGAGAAGAGTTTTGCCAAAGAAAACAGGCCTTTGCTCGACGGAAACAACAGAAAAGTGAAATGTAAGAACGGAATAGAAAGACTATGACAACCCCAAACACCCACAATACAGAACCAACGCTCGACATTATAATGCCTGTATACAACACGTCGCTATATCTCGAACAGTGCATACAGTCGATCATCAACCAGACTTTCACCAACTGGCACCTATTTATAATAGACGATGGTTCGACCGACTCATCACCTGAGATATGCGACCAATGGGCTGAACGCGACACACGCATCACCGTTATACACAAGCAGAATTCAGGACAGGGCGACTCACGAAACGTGGCTATAAGACAAAGCAAAGCTGAATTTGTGGGATTTGTAGACAGCGACGACTGGCTCGAACCTGATATGTACAAATTCCTCATCGACAACATTCTGCAACACGATGCCGACATTGCTGTATGCGGACACTATAGCGACTTCACCGACCGTAGCGTATGCAAACATACCGACAACAGCGTGAAAGTGCTCGACTATGATACTGTACACCGACGCATTATCCGCGACAATATACAAAGCTATATATGGCAAATGGTGTTCCGCAGAAGCTGTATCGAGTACCACATGCCAGGACACTTATGCTATGAAGACTATGCCGTACTGCCCCATTGGTTTAAGAATGTGAGACGTGTTGTGCATACCTACCGCCCACTCTATCACTACCGTATGCGACTAAGCAGCGTTGTGCACACCATTACTCCCGAACAGGAATACGCTTTTCTTGAAGCTGAGGAACAAAGATATAAATTCTACCAGAATACGCCATTCAAGAACCAAGTTAGCTTAAGCATGTTAATAAGATGTATACGCGTGGCAAAGTACATCACAAGGATGAACATAAGCCAAGACATCATAATGCAATATCTTGAGCAAATAAAACATAAGCTTATCAAGATTGACAGCAAGTACAGGTTGCGACTCAGCCGAAAGGACAGGATGCTGAGATGCCTGTTATTATACCATACTTCGTTGTTCATCATCTACCAGAAAACAGAAATAAAACTGCTGAAAAGAAAGAAGAAGAACAATACAAAAACCATGTTTAAATAATGCGGCTGATACTGCCGGTTATGGTTTTTAATATAGTTGCCGAGTTATCAACACTTTTGTGGATAACTCGGCAACTTTTTGATTTTCAATACACTTATATTCACATTCTTATTATAATAGCAGTAGGAATGTGGATAAATTCACAGCAATACTGTGGAAAACATATAAAATATCATGCCTGTGGACAGCCTGTAAAACACATATTATATGCCTGTCATGCTCCTGTATACCCCACCCTACTGTAATAATAGATATTATCCAACATTCCTGTGGATAACCCGTGGAAAACTGTTGATAATATGTTAATATCTATGTTAATAACTTTGGGGTTATCAACACCTACCGAGACCATACATGGATATAGTGGATAACTATACATGTTATAAAATCGTTATACAAAAGTTTTCCACAAAATATTAAAGGAAAAAGATATAAACTTATTAACTTTGCACGTATAAACAAACAAGTGTGGATAACAACCGTATCTCATTAAAAATCAGAGAAAAGATATTAAATATCCCTGTGGATAAAACCACCTGTAATGTGAATAACTAAAAAACAGGAAAAACAGGACGGAAAGTTATCAACATACTAACACTACATCATACTCATAATTCTTTTTTTCTTTAAAGAAATAAAAAGAAATATATATAGTATGGTGTGGATAAAACTGTAGGTTTTGAAAGGTGTTCAAAATAGAACATAGGAAATTTAGACCACATGAAATAAAGGACAATGACAGGAAACACTTAAAACAATAAGATATGAAAAAAGAGTGGATTGAGAAAGGATATGTCGACGAACAGGTGGACAGGTCCGTGGATTTGAAACAGGAAATACGTAGACTCTGCAAGGAGAAGGATGCAATTATTCTTGCCCACTATTATACGGTGGGAGAGATACAGGACATTGCCGATTTTGTGGGCGACTCGCTTGCCTTGGCACGCAAGGCTGCCGAGACCGACGCCAAGGTTATGGTGATGTGCGGTGTGCACTTCATGGCAGAGACCTGTAAGCTCCTGTCGCCGGATAAGACGGTGCTTTGCCCCGACCTGACAGCGGGATGCTCGCTTGCAGACTCGTGTCGTGCGGAAGATTTAAAGAAATTCAAGGAGGAGCATCCTGGCTACAAGGTGGTGAGCTATGTCAACACAACGGCTGCAGTGAAGGCTCTTACGGATTGCGTGGTTACATCAGGCAACGCTGAGAAGGTGATGGCGTCGTTTCCGAAAGACGAGAAGATAATCTTCGGTCCTGACTACAACCTTGGCAACTACATCAACAGTGTGTCTGGCAGAAACATGCTCCTGTGGAATGGTGGATGTCATGTGCACGAGAAATTCTCGGTGGAGGCAATTGTAAAGCTGAAACAGGAGCATCCTGACGCTGTTGTAATGGCTCACCTCGAATGCAAGGCTCCTGTGCTTGCAGTGGCTGACATCAAGGGTTCTACAGCAACAATGCTCAACTATGCCAAGGCGCATCCGGAGACCAAGGAGTATATCATAGCCACTGAGGCAGGCATTCTTCATGAGTTGGAGCGTGGATGTCCTGGTGTGAAGTTCTATCCAGTGCCGCCAGAAGTGAGCGAGGGTGGGGTAGGCTGCTCTTGCAACGAGTGTGAGTATATGAAGAAGAACACTCTCGAAAAGATATACAACACGCTGAAGTACGGATGGCCGTCGGTAGAGGTTGACCCCGAGATTGCACGCGAGGCTGTGAAGCCGATAGAGAGAATGCTTGAATTGTCTTAGTGAATATGATATAATGAGGGTGTGTAGAAAACTCACACAATACAGGCTGCTGTCTGACGAGTTCTAACACACTCTCTAAAATAAAAGTGAAATAATGAAGGTAACAATATCCGGCGAATATAGTAAATACAGGGATTTCATAGAGAGCATACCACAGGTGTTTGACACGTGTGGAGGTGAGACGCTCAAGGACAGGCGCAACAGTGTCAAGGTGCTTCACCATGACGGAAAGGCGTTTGTGGTGAAGCGTTTCAAGCGTGTCAACTGCATTCAGTCGGTTGTTTACTCCTTCTTTCGCCCTACAAAGGCTGAGCGCGCTTATAGGTTTGCTGAGGAAATGCGCCGTAGAGGCATTTCTACGCCCCGTGAGATTGCTTATATGGAACAGGCGAGGTGTGGACTGTTTAGCGTCGGATATTTCGTCTCAGAGCAAAGTATGGGTGTCGAGGCTTTCACACGTCTTGTTGATCCCGAGGAGTTTTGTAGGCCTCTTGCCGATGCTATAGCCGGATATGTGGTGTTCATGCATAGTAGAGGAGTGCTTCACGGCGACCTTAACTCTGCCAATTTCCTTTTTGTAGAGGATAGTAAAGGTGGTTACAAGTTTGACGTGATCGACACCAACCGCTCTCATTTCTGCGATGGCATGCCTACTGACGAGCAGTGTTTGGAGAACCTGAAGCGTTTCACTCACCGTCGCGACCTTTATGAGTATTTCATCCGACAATATGCCATAAGGCGAGGGTGGGACGAGAATGCGACAGTGGAAAAGGCTGTGAAACTTCTTGAGAGGTTTGAGAACAGGAAAATAAAGTTGTAAAAAATAAAAGGCAATGGACGATTATCCATTGCCTTTTATTTTTTTATAGCTGTCAATCACTCGTTTAGCCGTATCATTATTCTCAAATCTCTTTACATACATACGGCTGCTCTTAATTCTTTCTTCGCGTCCGCCGGCACCTTTCAGCGTCTGCTTTATTGCTCCTGCAAGCATAACAGGGTCGTCTGGCGACACATACAGGCTGTCTGGACCGCCTGCTTCCTCAAGGCAAGATCCTGTACAGGCCACTACAGGCAGGCCGCTTTGTATGGCTTCGATGATAGGGATGCCGAAACCCTCATAGCGCGATGGATAGACAAATGTCTCGGCCAGCTGGTAGATGGCTTGCAGGTCGTTGTCGTCGATGCCCGACAGGATGTGCAGTCTGTCTGCCACACCGAGTTTCTTTGCCGTCTTTTCCACGCTCTCGGTGTATTTGGTGCGTCGTCCCACCACAACAAGATGAATGTCTTCAGGCAGCTTGGGAAGGGCGTTTACAGCCAGTCCTATGTTCTTGCGTTCCTCTATCGTTCCCACGTTCAGTACGAATCGGGTAGGGAGGTGCAGGTGTTGTTTTGTGGCTTCTACGCTTTCTTGTGTCAGCTTGCTTGAGAAACGTCCGGCGCAGCTTTGGTAAATCACGTCGATACGTGCGCTGTCCACGTTGCCGTATTCCATAATGTCGCGCTTTGTGCATTCGCTTATCGCTATGATGCGGTCAGCCTCGCGGCATGTCAGCAGAAACTTGGCCTTGTATACGGCAGCGTCAATTGGGTTGTAGTATTCGGGGTGGCGAAGGAAGATAAGGTCGTGAATGGTTACGACCGATTTTATGCCCGATGCCTTTATGCCTATGGGCAGCTCGCCTGAGAGTCCGTGGTAGATGTCTACGTGGTCGCGCTTGAGGTCTTTCACTATTCCCCATGATCTCCACACGGCACGAGCCACACCGCTGCGGGCTTTCTCTGGATAGACATATTTGAGGCGTTCGGTCTCTGTCACTTGAGAGCGCAGGTCGTCGCTTCCCTTGTCGGGTGCGTAGAGTAGCATACTGTAGTCTTTAGGGAGCTGGCGCTGCAAGTCGTTGACAAGTGTGCGTGAGTAGTTGCCAAGTCCTGTGCGGTTGCGCACGAGGCGTTTGGCGTCGTAAGCTATTGTTGTCATTTGTCTTTCCTGTGGTTTGAATGTTTGTGAATATCCGCTAACTGTTGATAGGAATAATTTTTCCATTCTCCGTCCTGTACAGCCTGTTGAATTCTTCGTGGGTGCGTTTCCAGCGGTTGTGTGTCCAGAGATAATATTCCGGCTGACGTCGTATTGTCTTTTCGAGCAATGCAAAGAAGCGGCGTGTCAGTTCGTTCTCGGGCAGAGAGTTGGGTTCATGGGTGATGAGATGGAATGTTGCTGTGTAGTAGCCGCGTTGCGGTCGTGACATCTCTACATAGTAAATGGCGTTGTTCATCTTGCGCATTATGCGTTCGGAGCCTGTGAACACTCCTGTGTCGTGGTTGAGGAATGGCAGCCAGAGGTGTGTGTTGGCGTAGCGTGGCCCCTGGTCGGCAATATATCCGAAGAGAGAGCGCACACCGTCGCGTCTTAGCTTCACGAGTTCGCGCAGGATATCATTCTTTGGCACGACCAAGCTTGACGGCTGTGACGAGCGTATGCGTCGGAACAGATTGTCAAACCATTTCGAGCGCAAGGGTTTGTAGACGAGTCCTATCTTGCGTCCCTCGGGAAAGGCAATGCCAATGCACGAGAGCCATTCCCAGTTGCAATAATGTCCGAGCAGTCCTGCGCAGTCTTGTCCTGCCTTGAATCGTTCTTCCAACTGTTCCGCTCCAACTATCTTCAAGCGGCGTCGCAATTCTGTGTCGCTGATGCTGAGCAGTTTGATGGTTTCCAGAAAATAGTCGCAGAACCAGTGGTAGAACTTGCGCTCAATATCCTTAATCTCATCCTCGCTCTTTTCGGGAAACGAGGATGAGAGATTGTTGCGCACGATGCGTCGGCGATAGCGCACTATATAGTACATTAATAAATAGCCGATGTCGCTCAGTATATATAGTATGCGGAATGGAAGGAGCGAGAGAATGTAGATAGGGTAGTACATGTCGTTGTGATTAAATTTTACTTCTGCATGTCGTGCAGCTTCTTGTAGTATCCGCCTTGTGCAAGCAGTTGCTCATGAGTGCCTCGTTCCACAATCTCACCTTCGTGCATAACGCATATCTCGTCGGCATTCTTGATGGTTGAGAGTCTGTGTGCGATGGCCACTGTGGTGCGAGTCTTCATCAGTCGCTCCAGTGCGTCTTGCACAAGTCGCTCGCTCTCTGTGTCGAGAGCCGATGTAGCCTCGTCGAGGATAAGTATAGGCGGGTTTTTGAGTATTGCTCTTGCTATGCTCACACGCTGTCGCTGTCCTCCGGAGAGTCGTCCGCCGCGGTCACCGATGTTGGTGTCATAGCCGTGCTCGGTCTGCATGATAAACTCATGAGCATTTGCAATCTTAGCAGCCTGTTCCACCTGTTCCTGTGTGGCAGAGTCTACACCGAACGTGATATTGTTGCGGAATGAGTCGTTGAAGAGGATTGCCTCCTGGTTGACATTGCCTATGAGCTGTCTTAGGTCGTGTATGCCAAGCTCCTTTACGTTGATGCCATCAATGAGCACCTCGCCCTCCTGCACGTCGTAGTAGCGCGGTATGAGGTCGACGAGTGTCGACTTTCCGCTTCCGCTCTGTCCCACGAGAGCCACAGTCTTGCCTTTCTCTATCACGAGGTTGATGTCTCTGAGCACCCATTGCTCGCCGTATCTGAACGATATGTGGCGGAATTCTATCTGATGCTCAAACGAGGCAATGTGCTTTGGTGAGGCAGGTTCCTTAATGGTGTTCTCTGCCTTGAGAATCTTGTCTACACGCTCCATCGAAGCCAGGCCCTTGGGTATGTTGTAGCCAGCCTTTGAGAAATCTTTCAGTGGATTGATGATGGAGTAGAGCATCACGAGATAGTAGATGAACGTAGGTCCCGACAGGATCTGTTGGTCGAGTACAAGTATTCCTCCCACCCACAACACAATGATAATGAGCACCGTACCGAGAAACTCGCTCATAGGATGAGCCATCTGCTGTCGTATGTTCACGCGCTGCACAGAGTTGCGGTAGTCGCTGTTGATACGGTCGAAGCGTTGGTTCATCTTATCCTCAGCGCAGAATGCCTTGATGATGCGGAGTCCGCCGAGTGTCTCTTCCACTTGTGACATGGTGTCGCTCCACAGCGACTGTGCCGCTATTGACTTGCGCTTGAGTTTTCTGCCCACAAATCCCATGAACCATCCGAAGATAGGCACGAAGACAAGGGTGAAGAGAGTCAGCTGCCATGAGATGAAAAGCAGGGCGGTGAAGTAGGATATGATGAGTATCGGGTTCTTGAAGAGCATGTCAAGCGATGACATTATGCTGCTCTCAATCTCGCCCACATCGCCCGTCATGCGTGCTATTATGTCGCCCTTGCGCTCCTCCGAGAAGAATCCCAACGGCAGCGACGTTATCTTGTGGTAGAGCTGGTTGCGTATGTCGCGCACCACTCCTGTGCGTATAGGAATGATGGTTGCCGACGAAAGGAAGTAGGCTCCTGTCTTGAGGAATGTTGCGAAGGCGAGAAACAATCCGATGAGCAACAGGGTAGTTGTAGGTCCTACGTTGCCGATGAGCTGTGTCACATAGTAGTCGGCATTGTTGGCAAGCACTTCCTTGATGTTGTCGAGCGACCAAGGCATGAGCTGGGTTGCCGTGCCCGTTCCCTCTGTGCGGAATAGAATCTGCAGGATAGGGATGAGGGCAGCGAACGAGAATATGTTGAGCACAGCCGACAGGATATTGAATATCACCGTCAGGGCAAGATACTTCTTGTAGGGCGGAATGAACCGCTTCAGGATTTGGAGAAATTCTTTCATGACACTCCTTTCTTACTCAACACACTCTCCCAGCAGGGTTGCTGATGTAGAGTCGGTAATCTTAACCATTACGCGCTCGCCGATGTGATGGCCGTGCTTGTCGAACACTACAGCCTTGTTCTGTTCGGTTCTTCCCATGAGCTGCTCGCGCGAACGCTTTGAGAATCCTTCTACAAGCACTTCGAATGTCTTGCCCACATCCTTGCGGTTCTGTTCGGCAGAGACTTCGGTCTGTAGCTTGATGAGCTCGTTGAGTCGTGCAATCTTCACTTCTTCCGACACGTTGTCGGGCAGGTGCTTGGCTGCATAGGTGCCTGGACGCTCTGAGTATTTGAACATGAAGGCAGAGTCGAACATGCACTCGCGGACTAATGACAGAGTCTCGGCATGGTCCTCAGGAGTCTCGTCGTGATAGCCCACGAAGATGTCGGTAGTGAGTCCGCAGCCAGGAATTATGCGGCGAATGGCTTCAACACGCTCCAGATACTGCTCGCGGGTGTACTTGCGGTTCATGAGCTTTAGAATCTTGCTCGATCCGCTCTGTGCCGGGAAGTGGATGTGCTTGCAGAGGTTAGGCTCCTCGGCAATGGCATAGAGAATGTCGTCGGTCATGTCCTCGGGGTTGGATGTGGTGAAGCGCACTCGCATGTCGGGCACACTCTGTGCAACCTTGCGTAGGAGTTCGGCAAACGAGCATCCGCCCTCGATGCGCTTTCCGGCAGGAGTAAGGCCGTAGCTGTTGACATTCTGGCCCAAGAGAGTGACCTCCTTAAAGCCGCGGTCGTGCAAGTCCTTCACCTCTCGCAGGATGCTCTCCACGTCGCGTGAGCGCTCTCTGCCTCGTGTGTAAGGCACGATGCAGTAGTGGCAGAAGTTGTTGCAGCCGCGCATGATGCTCACGAAACCGCTCACACGGTTAGGACCGATGCGCTGTGGCACAACGTCGCGATAGGTCTCTGAGGTAGAGAGTTCAATGTTGCAGGCGTTCTGTCCGTTCTCGCATTGCGCTATCATGTCGGGCAGGTTGAGATAGGAGTCAGGACCGCACACGAGGTTGGCAAAGTGATTCTGTATCAAGTCCTCGCGCACTCTTTCTGCCATGCAGCCCAACACACCGAGTATAAGCTTTCTGCCTTTCTTCTGCTCTGCGTGCAGAGTTTCCAGGCGGTTGTATATCTTGTTCTCAGCGTTTTCGCGGATAGAACATGTGTTAAGGAAGATGGCTTCAGCCTCGTCCTCGTTCTCGCACAATTCATAGCCCGCCATCTGCATGATGGAAGCCACGACTTCTGAGTCTGCCACATTCATCTGGCAGCCGTACGTCTCGATAAAAAGTTTCTTCATTTATATAAAATTGTATGTTTCAAGTGGATATAACTGTGCAAAGTTACGAAAAAAGAATAAATGAAGAGTATAAAAGCGGTAGAAACGAGTTTTTATGCAAAAAGAGGGAGTGGTAAAACAATTATAATTTTATTTATGTGCTCATATTTTTTCTTTATATATGAGCGGCAATCAGTAGGAGGGTATGGCATCCTTGCCATACCCTCCTACTATATGTAAAGAAAATTCTGAACTATTCTTAAGTTTCAAGAATCTTTTTCCCTTTCTTAAGTCCTAAGACCTTCTCTTTATTCCACAACCATCTTTCGTCCGTTCTTGATATAGATGCCCTTGGCAGGCTTCTTTGTTCCAAGGCAGCGTCCTGTGAGGTCGTAGTATGGTTGTGGTGTGGTTACATCCACCATTGTTGCCGACGAGATGCCTGTAGAGATAAGCTTGTTGATGTAGAGCTTGTTGGTGTTGAGGTCTACCTTCACGTCGTAGTTGCCGTCCTGGTTGATAAGGAAAGCCGTGCTTGTATTGTACATGTCGGTGACAGAGTTTTCGCCCACTTCAGTAGCGTCGGTGACAGGTCCCCAGCGGTTGTTATTGAAGTTGTCCCAGTCTGCTTCGTCGGCAGTAAGGGCTGTGGCAATGGTGAAGTATTGGCTCAGTTCCACCTCTCCGCTGTAGATATTCTTCTCATTCTCTTCAAGTTTTGCAAAGCAAGAATTTGTTTGCCAGCTATTGGCGTCGCCCACGAAGTATACAGATTTCTTTTCATCTGGATTGTATTCAGGGTCATAGAGTTCAAAGGTCTTATCGGTGTAGTTGAATGTGACCATGTATTTGCCGAGACGTTCGATTTCCGATGTGGCGTTGGGGTCCTTTAAGGCGTAAGTGATGGTGTTAGGCATGATTTTGCCATTGAAAGCCCAGCGGTTGGCGTTGACGAAGTCCCAGTCGCCTTCATTCTCGCTGATAGTGGTGAAGAAAGCGAACCATTGGCTTGTGAAAGTCACCTCCTTGGAGTAAATGTCTGTACCTGTAACGCGGCTGAGAGCGGCAGAAGCCTTGTTTGTTTGCCAATTTCCGTCGGATCCCAGGATGTAGATATACTCAGGATATGTGCCGTTCACGGTGACTGTCTTCTCGTTGAAATTAACAGTAATGTGATGAACGCCTGTGTCAGCCACACGGAACGAACCGTCTATGCCCTCGTTTGGATTGGCAAGTTTTGAAGGCTCATTGTATACGACATTCACCAAGTAGAGTTGCGTAGGATTGTAGCGGTAGTTGCTAAGTCCTTGCCAGTCGTCGCTTTCTTCCATAAGCTTTGTTGCCACGAAGAAGTAGTAGCAGTTTTCGTCAAAGGTCACGTCGCCCTCATAGACTCCTTCTGTTGAGGTGGCCTCAAGTTCTGCTCCTGCCTGGTTGGTAAGCCAATTTCCGTCGTTGCCGATGATGTAGCATTGTGCGTCTGCTGTCATTGCCGAGAATACGGCGATGAGCGTAAGCAATAGTGATTTAAGTAGATTTTTTTTCATAATTGTAGGTTTTAGTTGGTTTATAATATTATTGTTAGTTTAATTTCTGTGCTAATTTAGTTAAAATAAATAGAATGACAAAGTTTTATGACGAAAAAAATACATGAATAAAGAGTTAAGAACTAAGAATGAAGGATTTTTATGTGTTTTATTCGCAATAAGCTGAAAGCCAATAGCAAATAACGGTAATTATAAATTCTCTTTCTTAGTTCTTAACTCTTAATCATCAATTTCTAATAAACAGAGTTATTTCGCAGCCTTTTTCATTTCCAATTTATAAAGGTCGCCACGTCTGTCGCGCAGGTTTCTCACAGCACCGTAGGTATGCAGCTCGTTAAGGAGCGAGAGGTCGACGTCCGACACGAGAATCATTTCGGTGTTTGGCGTAGCCTCTGCACGCTTGCCGTCGTTGGGGAATGCGAAGTCGCAAGGTGTGAACACAGCCGACTGTGCATACTGTATGTCCATGTTGTGAACTCGCGGCAGGTTGCCCACGCTTCCAGCAATAGCCACATAGCACTCGTTCTCGATGGCACGTGCCTGAGCGCAGACACGCACTCGTGAGTAGGCATTCTGCGTGTCGGTCATGAAAGGCACGAAGAGAATCTTCATGCCGTCGTCGGCCATAAGTCGCGACAGCTCAGGGAATTCCACGTCGTAGCAGATGACGATGCCTATCTTTCCGCAGTCGGTGTCGAAGGTCTGAATGTGCGAGCCTCCCGAGAGTCCCCAGCACTTCTGCTCGTCGGGTGTGACGTGAATCTTCTCGTACATGTCCACGGTTCCGTCGCGTCGGCAAAGGAATCCCACATTATATAATGAGTTGTCTTCCTTGAGATAGGGCATTGAGCCTGTGATGATGTTGATGTTGTAGGAGATGGCGAGTTCGCGGAACCGGTCGCGTATCTGTTCGGTGTATTGTGCCATGGCTCTTATCGACTGTGCCTCGCCCATGTCGTTGAACTTAGCCATCAATGGCGCGTTGAAGTATTCGGGGAAGAGGATGAAGTCGCTCTTGTAGTCGCTCACAGAGTCGACGAAGAATTCCACCTGTTCGAAGAGGTCGTCCAGTGAGCTATAGGGACGCATCTGCCACTGTACCAGTCCGATACGCACGGTCGGTCGCTTGTCAACGTATGAGTCTGTAGGCGGCTGATAATAGATGTTGTCCCACTGGAGCAGCGTGGCGCAATGCTTCGACTCCTCGTCGTTGGGCAGATAGTTGCGCATTACGCGTCGCACGTGGAAGTCGTTCGACAGCTGGAATGTGAGCACCGGGTCGTAGATTTCTCTCGAGCGCACACGCTCGATATATTCCTTCGGTCGCATCTTGTCGGCATACTTGTGATAGTTGGGTATGCGTCCGCCGAACATGATGGCCTTTAGGTTGAGTTTCTCGCAGAGTTCCTTGCGGTATTCATACATACGTCGTGCCAGACGCAGTCCGCGGTAGTCGGGATGTATGAACACCTCGATGCCGTAGAGGATGTTGCCCTTGGCGTTGTGGGTGTTGAATGTCTCGTTGCCTGTTACCTGTGCATAGGTGTGGTCGCCCTTCACCATGTTGTAGTCGACGATAATCGACAGGGCACAGCCCACAATCTTGTTGTCCACGATGATAACCACCTGACCCTCAGGGAAGATGGTTATGAGTTTCTTGATTTGTGCCTTTGTCCAGAACACATCCTCGTCGCCGTAGATGCGTTTGAACGAGCGTGCGAGCTGATCGTAGTCGTCCATCTGGAGGTTGCGAAGCTCGACTTTGTTGATGTTATGAGATTCCATAGTTATTTACTTTGTATTAAAGTTTTTCCAAGAACTTCTTTGCCACTTCCCAAATCACCATTCCTGCCGTAACACTCACGTTCAGAGAGTGTTTGGTGCCGAACTGCGGTATTTCGAGACATCCGTCAGACATGTCCACCACTTCCTGGTGGACGCCTTTCACCTCGTTGCCGAACACCACAGCATATCGGCGTGAGAGGTCGAGCTGCAGGTTCTGCAGCTTGGTTGAGCCTTCCACCTGCTCGATGGAGTAGACCGTCACGCCGTCGGCATGAAGAGCCTCCACGGCCTCGGTGGCAGTCTTGAAATATTTCCATGCCACGGAGTCTTCGCCTCCAAGTGCTGTCTTGTGGATTTCGGGGTGGGGTGGGGTGGCGGTGATTCCGCAGAGGTAGACTGCCTCCACGCGGAAGGCGTCGCTTGAGCGGAACACCGAGCCTACATTATATAATGAGCGCACGTCGTCGAGGATGACGATGAGGGGTAGTTTTCTTGCCTCGTGGAATTCGTCGACCGTGAGGCGCTGCATTTCTATTGTACGGAGTTTGCGCATATTTAAACGTAAATTTTATCTTTATCTTGTCGTATAATTGACGTGTTATTCAGCACTCGCCACAAAGTTCATCACATTCGATGGCGGGCGTTTGGCGTCCAATTCTCCCTTCATGAAGTCCATGTACGGCTTCACGTGCTCGAAGAACTGGCGGTAGCCATTGCAGAGATAGTTGAGACCGGGATTGCCGTATTTGTCGCGTGTGAATCTGTTCTTCGGGCATTCGCCGTGGCAGGCAAACTCCACCGGACACTCGCGGCATTGCTGCGGCAGCAGCTCATGCTTGAGCTTGGCAAACTCGCGCTGCTTCTCGCCGTACATCATCTCGGTTATGGTCTTCTCGTTGATGTTTCCGAGTAGGTGTTCGGGGTAGACGAAGTGGTCGCATGAGTACACGTCGCCATTAAACTCCATCACTCCGGCGTGGCCGCACTCCTTGGCAAGAGAGCACAATCCCGGCTGCACGCCCGCCCAGTTGGCAAGTGTGGCGTCGAAGATCTGTATGAAATATGTGCCCACGTCGTAGCGCACCCATTCGTCGAAGATGGTGCAGAGGAACTTGCCCCATTGCTCCGGGGTGACAGAGAAGTCGACAAGCTCGCCGCCTTCCTCCATGCCGGGAGCAAGCGAGAGTCCGTCGTTGCGCTCTATGCGTCGCTCCACGATAGGAGTGAACTGTATGTAGTGGCAGCCAATCTCCTTGAAGAAATTGTAGAATTCGAGCGGATAGTCGGCATTGAAGTCGTTCACCACGGCGAGTGCGTTCCATTCCACATTGTGCTTGTTGAGCAGTCGTATGCCTTGCATCACCTTGTGGAAGGTAGGCTTTCCGGTGGCTGTGCGTCGGTACTCGTCGTGAAATTCCTGCGGTCCGTCGATTGACACGCCCACGAGGAAGTTGTTCTCGCGGAAGAACTCGCACCACTCGTCGGTGAGCATCGTGGCATTGGTCTGTATGGTGTTGTCGATGCGTCGTCCGCGGGCGTATTTGCGTTGCAGCTCTATGGCGCGTCGATAGAAAGATATTGGGCGCATGAGCGTCTCGCCACCGTGCCAGCAGAAGAGCACGTCGGGCGAGGTCTGAGCCTCGATATACTCGCGTATGAATTTGTCAAGCATCTCGTCGGAGATGACATGGTTCTTCTGTTCGGTATATAGCGCGTTCTTCTCAAGGTAGTAGCAGTACTTGCATCGCAGGTTGCACAGCGAGCCAGCCGGCTTGAGCATCACGTAGAGCGGACGCGCGAATGGGTTGATTGTTGACATGTATTATATAATAATGTTATGTATGGGCGCAAAGGTAACATTAAAAATCGGGATAGGAGCAAGCTGAGGCTGAAAATGTGGAGGTAAGGTGAAAATCAGTTCGAGAGTGTGGTTTTAAGTAAAATATGCTTGTTTTAAATCAAAATTACAATAAAGATTGTTCCATTTGTCTTTTTAGTTGTCAGATATTAGAACGAAATTGTTGTCTTTCGATTAAAAGTTATACATTTGCACCCGTCAAGACAAGTATAACAATCCATAAGATTGTGGCTGGACGTGGCTCATGTCTGGCTTAGGGATAATTAAAGAACAAAACACTAATTAAAAAAAGAAAAGGATTATGAAGAAGATTTTCATGTCAATGGCTGCAATGGTTGTAGCAATCAGCGCAAGCGCACAGGTTTATGTAGGTGGCGGTGTAGGCATCAGCTCTACAAAGGTAGGCGATGGCGACTCAAAGCTCAGCTACAAGTTCGTGCCTGAGATTGGCTATCAGTTCAACAAGAATTGGGAGGCTGGTCTTTCTGTAGGATGGAAGGGTGTTGAGGATGGCGCTCATTCTTTCGAGCTTGCTCCTTACGCACGCTACAACTTCTGCACATCCAAGCTCGTTGACCTTTTCCTTGAGGGCACAGTTGGCTACGTTCACTCTGAGGGTGTTGACGGATATGAGATTGGTCTCAAGCCTGGCGTTAAGGTAAACCTTTCTAAGAATGTTTCTTTCGTAACTAAGGTTGGTTTCCTCGGCTATCAGCAGGTTGGCGACGGCAATGCCAAGGTTAAGACCTTCGGTTTCGACCTCGACGGCACTAACGTGCAGTTCGGTTTGAACTACAAGTTCTAATACATTATTATATATAATATAAAAAGGTATGAGGTAGAGCTATTACATGCTTTACCTCTTATTTTTTTATATCCACTTTTGTTTAGATTTAAATATTGAGATGATTTCGAGTGGAATATTAATATTGTACTATTTATGTTGCGAAAAGCAATTTTGCATAACCCTAAAACCATGAATATAGAGTATGTTTTGAAAGAAAACAACTTCTTTTTCGTAAAAGTCTATAGAAAAACAAGTTTTGTGATGATTTTTAATAGGTTTTTATATAGATATAAATATCTTTTATAGCAAAAATAGTAATATCTTGCATCAAGAGATAGCGGCTAACGTGAGAAAATGAAATCCAAACATTGCCGTTGAGGCAGCTTATGAAGATTGTGTAAGTGGCTTAACTTGCTGATAATTAACCGCATAGTTTTTGCTTGTCTATAGCGTGAGGATGATAAACTGTCATTAAGCAAGACTGTCACGAATGTCATTAAGAAAAACAGATTGAGAATTTTTCTACTTCTTCTTTTCTTAATGACATTCGTGACAGTTTATAAATGACAGTTTCTACATTTTATGGCTCATCCACATTTTGATTTTACTCTCTGCCTATAGAGTTTTTTTTTCCTGCCGAGAGAAATATTTTTTCCTGCCGAGAGAAATATTTTTTCCTGCCGAGAGAAATAATTTTTCCTGCCGAGAGAGTTTGCAAAATCCTTCCCACGTATTTTTCTTGTATTTTTATTTCATTTTATTTTTATTTTTTGTTGCAGTCTGAATGTTTATATGTAACTTTGCGAAAGCTAAAAATAAAAAAATTATGACCCTTGACCATCGTATTATCTGGCAGGAGGCTAAGGACTACATTTGGATTAGCCTCGGACTAATGCTTTACACGTTTGGCTGGACCGTGTTTTTGTTGCCCTACGAGATTGTGACGGGCGGCGTGACGGGTATGTCAGCCATAATCTTCTATGCCACGAAGATTCCCATTGAGTACAGCTATTTCGTAATCAACTTCTTGCTGCTTGTGGTGGCGCTAAAGGTGCTTGGCTTCAAGTTCATGATGAAGACCATCTATGCCATCTTCTTCCTCTCGTTCCTGCTATGGGGCGCGCAGAAGCTGATGACGGGTCCCGACGGCAACTTCTATCAGGTGCTCGGACCTGGCCAGGAGTTCATGTCGCTCATCATCGGATGTATGATTACCGGAACGTCGCTTGCCGTGGTGTTCCTGCATAATGGCTCAACGGGTGGCACAGACATCATAGCCGCCGTGGTGAACAAGTTCCACGACTTCTCGCTTGGCACGGTTCTCATCGGCGTTGACCTCTGCATCATCGGCTCATGTCTCTTCATCCCACAGTTTGGCGAGGAGCTTCAGCGTTGCCACAAGGTGGTGTTCGGTCTTTGCACCATGGTCATCGAGTGCTTCATGCTCGACTATGTGATGAACGCCCGCCGCGAGTCGGTGCAGTTCTTCATCTTCTCGCGTGAGTATGAGAAGATAGCCAAGGCCATCACCGAGAAGACCGACCATACGCTCACCATCCTCGACGGCCACGGCTGGTATACGGGCAGCGAGATGAAGGTGATTTGCTTGCTGGCCAAAAAGACGGAGTCGGTGCTCATCTTCCGACTGATAAAGATGATCGACCCACGCGCGTTCGTGTCGCAGAGTAGCGTCATAGGTGTGTATGGTGAGGGATTCGACCAGATAAAGGTGAAAGTGAAAGAGGAGAAAGAAAAGAAAAAAATAGAAAACAATGAAGATAGTATTTGCAACCAACAATAAGCACAAGCTCGACGAGATACGCTCTATACTTGGCTCTCGTTTCGAGATTTTGTCGCTTAACGACATCGGCTGCTACGCCGACATTCCCGAGACTGCCAACACGCTTGAGGGCAACGCCATCCAGAAGGCAAGATATATAGTGGAGAACTTTGGCTACGACTGCTTTGCCGATGACACCGGTCTTGAGGTACCGGCGCTTGGAGGTGAGCCTGGCGTTCACTCGGCTCGTTATGCCGAGGGCACCGACCATGATTCAGAGGCCAACATGCAGAAGCTCCTGCGCTGCCTTGCCGATAAGGACGACCGCCGTGCGCAGTTCCGCACAGTTATTTGCCTTGCACGCAAAGAGGATGTTGCCGACTATACTCTGTTCGAGGGCGTTGTGAAAGGCACTATAGCTAAGGAGAAGCAGGGTACTGAGGGATTCGGCTACGACCCAATCTTTGTGCCTGAGGGATACAATGAGTCGTTCGCACAGTTGGGAATGGACATCAAGAACAGTATCTCGCATAGGGCACGTGCCGTTGAGAAACTTGCCCGCTACCTTGTGTAAACGAATGTCCATTGCACTTTAAGAAGGATAAAGTACATTATACGACTGAAAAGAATACACGACAATTGCAAGGAAGATTTCCTCGTAATTGCCGTGTATTTTTTTATGTTCATGTTTTATTTGTAGTGATGGAACATTTTTTTATTCCGTCTTTATGCTCTCCACCGGATTGGCTGTTGCCACGCGCCACGACTGAATGACGACGGTGGTGATGACTATAGCTGAGACGAGGACAAATGCCATGGGGAAGAGCCACCAATGTATTGGCGTGTGCTCGGCGAAGCTCTGCAGCCACCCGTTGCTGAGCCACCATCCCACTGGAGCTGCCACGATAAATGCCACGATGAGCGGCACGGCGTAGCGCATGGCAAACAGACGAACTACGGAGCCTATAGAAGAGCCCATCACCTTGCGTATGGCTATCTCCTTGCGGCGGTATTCAGTCTCGAACATCGTCAGAGAGAACACTCCTATGATGGTTATTATGATGCAGATGATGGCGAAGAGCTTCACCTGCGAGATGAAGCGGAACTCCTCGACGTAGGTCTGCTGCAAGTCGTCGTCAAGGAACTTCATCTCATACTTCTGCGATCCGTCCAGCTTGTTAAGCACCTCGGCTATACGACGCTTTGCCTCTATCTTGTCCTGATTCTTGGCTACTCGTACAAACACCTGGCCACAACGGTCGCCCCATTGAGCCATGTCCGGACCGAAGATGATGAACGCCACAGCCACATTGCTGTTGTCGCAGCGCATAGACTTGAGCTTGAAGTTGTTGCAGACACCAACTATGTTATAATTCGACTGACTTCCCCAGTTGCTCTGACGACCAATAGAGTCGCCTACAACAAGCCATTTGTATTGCGCCATGGCAGCCTTGTTGAGCACGTAGGCACCCGTCTTCATGTCCGACTCGTGGAAGTCGCGACCCTCTACAATCTTCAGCTGCATGGTGCGCAGATATTCATAGTCGCACGGCAACACCTGGAGTGCCATGTGATGATCGCCATCGCCGCGTCCCCAACCCATATAGCCGTCGCTTGTGCCGATGGCATTCTGCGCAAAACCAACGCTCTCTACGAATGGAAGCTTCTTCAGTTCGGCACGCACGGCATCCTTCTTGGTTTGTGCCTCTTCAGACAGCCCCGTATAGAACACCTCGTTCTTGTTGAATCCGTAGTCGCTGTTGAAGATGTAGCTCGACTGGCTCGACATTACACCTATATATATAGTCAAGGCAAAAGCCAAGCAGAACTGTACAGCCATGATAGCCATGCGCAACCGACGGCCACGTGGCGAGAGTCCGAACGAGCCTTTCAGCACCATTGCCGGGGAGAACGACGTGCTGTAGAAGGCTGGGATTACTGCCGACAATGCACCCACGACGAGAGCCGAAACAGCCATTACCACAGTAAGAACCATGTGCGAAGCGAAATGGATGTCGCCCGAAACGAGCTTCATGCACGATTCGTTACGCTGGAAGGCAACAATAAGTAGGATGCCTATGAGTAGCGCGACAAAGGCGAACATCACGTTCTCCATTATCATCTTAAGGCGCAGACTGCCTATAGACGCTCCCATCACACGGCGGGTATTGATGCCACGCATGCGCATAGGAATCTCGGAGAGCGAGAAGTTGAGCAGATTGAGCATGGCAATGAACAGCACGAAGACGGAAGCTACGGTAAGAACCCCAACCAAGTTGCGGTTGCCACGGTCTTTCGGACCTATGCCAGAGAAATATATGTCATCAACGGGAGTGATGCGGATTTTCATGTTGACCTCCTTGTCAAACTTCTTCTCGTCCTTCTCGCTATAGCCGTTGTCTTTCATAAAGGCGAGTTTCATGGCACGCTCCACTTTCTTAGGGTTGGCACCATCGTCAAGTAGCATATAGATATTGTAGCTCCATTCGCTCCAATCATTCAGCCCCCTCTCGTCCTCGCATATATACACGCCGTTAGGCAGAGTGCAGTTGTCGGGCATGTCTTCGCTCACACCAACTATGGTAACGGTAGTTTTGCTTCCATCGCCATTTTCACTCTCAAACGTCTTGCCTGCTGCGTTTGCCGTGCCGAACATCTTCTCGGCTGTGCTTCGGCTTACAATAACATTATGTCCGTCTCCACATGTCTTGCTCGACCCCGAGAGCAGCTTGCCCGTAAAGAACTCTATGCCAGGTTTTCCCATATTTATCAAAGGAACAGTTATGGTGCGGTTGCCCACCTTGGCATCTGTCTTGTTGATATAATACGGACTGATATAGGTTGCGTCCTTCACCTGTGGTATTTCCTTGAGTAATGTCACGAACGGGCGACAGATGTTGCAACCCCAGTCTTCGCCGAACAAGCTGCCATATATCTCCAGACGATACATGTGCTCGTGGTCGTGGATGTTGTGGTTGTAGGTGCGGTTGTAAATCACCTGCGTCATGAACAGATAGAACGTGGCTACGGCAACACCCAAGCCAAGGAGATTGAGCAGGGTGGCTACGCGGTAGCGACGAAACATATATAATAGACTTTTCATAGGCTATCCTCCTAAAGAATATTGTTATTGTCTACAACCTGTCCGTCGAACAGATTGATAATTCTATTCGCCATCATAGCGTCGTGCTGTGAGTGGGTCACCATCACGATGGTTGTTCCCTCGGCATTCAGCTGCGAGAGGAGTTCCATTACGGCGAGTCCGCTCTTCGAGTCGAGATTACCCGTCGGCTCGTCGGCGAGTATGAGCTTAGGCTTGCCCACCACGGCACGTGCTATAGCCACACGCTGTTGCTGACCTCCCGATAGTTGCTGCGGATAGTGCTTGGCACGCTGGCTCAGTCCCACCTTTCTTAATATCTCGGTTACACGTTCGCGACGTTCTTTGGCTGGAACTCCGATGTAGCGCAACTGCAGGTCGACATTCTCCTCAACCGTAAGCTCGTCGATAAGGTTGAAGCTCTGGAACACAAAGCCTATTCTGCCGCGGCGATACTTCGTGCGCTCCTTCTCCTTGAGCTTGGCTACAGGCTCGCCATCGAGCCAATATTCTCCGCTATTTGGATTGTCAAGCAGACCAAGAATGTTTAGCAAAGTTGACTTGCCACATCCGCTCGGTCCCATAATGGCTACAAACTCGCCGTCTTCGACGTTTATGCTAACACCGTTGAGAGCAACGGTCTCCACTTCCTCTGTGCGGAAGATTTTTGTAAGGTTTTCGGTCTTTATCATAATTTCAACTATTTTAAAATTAACACTTCGTTGTCTTTAAATGCTTCGTAACCGCTGGTTATAACACGTTCGCCAGGTTCCAAACCCTGCGTCACCTCATAATATTGCGGGTTCTGTCGTGCAATGCTTATGTTTCGGCGATAAGCCTTTTTGCCCGAACGGTCGAGCACGAATATCCAGTTGCCACCAGTGGTCTGGAAGAATGTGCCACGTGGAACTAATGTTGCTTCCGACGACTTGCCGAGAGCCAGCTCCACATAGTAGGTCTGTCCGCTACGCATCTGTGCTGGACGTGAGCTGACGAACACAAAGTCGGTGCGGAACGAGCCGTCGCGCACTTCGGGATAAACCTTGCGTACACGCAGTTTATATTCCTTGCCGTCTCTGGTTATGGTGGCTGTCAGTCCGGGACGCACGCGGTCGATGTAGTGCTCATCTATCTTTGCCTCAATCTTGAAGTCGCTGAGGTCGTTAATCTGACCTATGTTCTGTCCTGCCTGAATGTTCTGTCCCAGCTCCACGTCGAGCAATCCAAGTTCGCCGTCGATGGCAGAGCGCACCTCCAACTTGTTCTTGCGCTCACGCACCAGCAGCACGTTCTTGCGCATATTGTCCAGATTGTCCTCCATCTGAGCCATCTGCACATGGCGGTAGAGGCTGTCCTGCTTCAGTCGCTGACCTATAAGTCGCTGCTTGCGCAAGGCGAGGTTGTAGTCCTCCTTGCTTTGCAGAAACACCTCTTTGCTGATGAGTTTCTCCTTGTAGAGTCGTGAGTTCTGCTGGTAGGCACGCAGCTTGCGGTCGCAGTCCATGTCGAGAGTGGCTTGTTCTGTACGGTTGTTCAGCCGGTCTTGCTGCATAGTTACTTGTGTGTTGCGCAGAAGGTTCTGCTTCTCGGCAAGTTCTGCCTCGGCGTTTAGAATCTGCAAATCGAGATTGCTGTTGCTCAGTCGCAATATCACGTCGCCTTTTTTTACGCGCGTGCCTTCCTCCACAACCTTTTCTCTCACGATGCCTCCCTCTTCGGGCGAGATTTGCACCACTTGAATAGGCACCACCTGTCCGTTGAGCCTCACATAATCGTCGAACTTGCCACGAGTCACGTCGCTCACGGTCACGTCGTTGCTGTCGATGGTCATTGTGCTCGCTGTACTTCCGAAGACAATCCACACGAGCAAAACCACAACTGCCACTGCCGCTGCAATATACCCGATGTAGCGGCGCGGGAATGATTTCTTTTCTATTGGTCGGTCCATAATTTTTCTCCTTTATAATATGCTAAAAGCTTTTTGTTGTAAGCCATGGTCAGCTGGCTCTGCAACAGTTTCACTCTGCTCTGCAACAGCGTCACGGCAGCCGTCTTAACGTCTATCGACGAGGCAAGCCCTTCCTCGTATTTGCGTGTGGTGAGATGAGCCGCAAGGCTGTCGGCCTCCACCTGCTCCTGCATCTTGGCCACTTCCTTGGTGCTGTTCTCCACATCCGATGCAGCCTCTATAATTACGCGGTGCAGTTCCGACTGTTCGTATTCAAGATTCTCGCGAGCCTGGTCGAGAGCAATCTTGCGTCGGCGGATGGTCGACGATGTTGAGAGCTGGTTGAATATTGGTATCGTCAGCGACAATCCGATAAATTCACCGGCATTGTTCTTGAACTGTTGGGAGAAGGAGGCGTGTCCTCCTTTGTCCAGATTTCTATAGAACGAGGTGGACACGCCACCTGAGAGAGAGAGCGTAGGAAGCAATGCGCCACGCGCTGCACGCAGACTGAATCGGGCTGCCTCTACAGCCTGTTGCGCCTTGACGATGCGCGGGTTCGCCATAGCGGCGTATTCAGATATCTGTGCAGGACTTTCCTCGATAGTCTGTTCTGCCTCATGTTCGAATGTAGGCTGAACGACGTTGAGCGTGGAGTCGGCAGGAAAGTTCATCAGCTGTTTCAATGCGAGTTGTGCCTTGGTTGTCTGGCTCTGCATGTGGGTCAGCTCATATTCGTCGGCAGCAAGAGTGGCGCGCATCTGTGCAACGTCGGCGTCGCTCTTTTGTCCCACCTCAGCCATCACCTCGGTCTGGTGGAGTAGGGCGCGGCTCTCGTCACGCTTCTTCGTGGTTTGGTCGATTGCTCCCAGGCAATACACCAGATCCATGTAAGCCTTGTACACCTTAAGAGCCACATCGTCCTTCTCAACCCTTACGCCGCTGCGCCCCATAGCCACATTCACCTTAGCCATGCGCAGCTCGTTGTAGCGTTGGAGTCCGTCGAAGACAATGAGCGAAGCCTGCAGACCATAACCATTATATAATGTACTGACATCCGTATAGGTGTTGGTCTCCGGGTCAATGGCACGTCCGAAGTTCATCTGTCCCGACACCGAACCATAGACATTGGGCAGGAAGGCCCCTATGGCTTGTGTCTTTGCCGCACGGCTGTTGTCGAGGGCAAACCTCTGCTGACGTACCGCATGGCTGTGGTCGGCTGCATACTGCATGCAACGCTCCACGGTCCAGGGTTCGGCAGCGTGGAGCTGAAGCCCGACAGCAAGAGTGAATATCATTGAATATAGTCGCTTCATTTTATCGTTGTTTTGTTTTTTTTGACAATGCAAATTTAGGGATAATCAATGGCGGAAAGTCTGAAAATTTTAAAGAATATGCCCTTTCTGACGCAGATTTGCCGAAAAGTGTATGAAAATCATACAGTATGTAATTGCGGCTTGAGGCCGTGTTGCTCTGCCACAAACTATGTTAAATTCGTGCAAAAGATTTGCAACGCAACTAATTTTAGTTACATTTGCAATGTAAACAATAATTAAATGAATAAAAAAGACAAACTTCTAAAAAGGTTTTATGGTTTACCAAAAGATTTCACTTTTGACGAAATGTCTGCTCTGTTTGGCCAATTCGGATTTCATCAAGAAAATAAAGGGGCAACTTCGGGTTCAAGAGTAATCTTTGTAAATGATAATGACGAAAACAGTTATATCATGCACAAACCACATCCTTCTAATATTATTAAAGGATATGTGATGAGGCAGGTAATGACGTTTTTGAAAGCAAATGGTTATTTAAATAAATAATAAAGATTATGGGATTGTTAAAATACAAAGGCTACACCGGTAGTGTGGATTATAGCGAGGAAGATAATTGTCTTTATGGTAAAGTGCTTGGTATGAGTAAAGACGCTATTACCTATGAGGGACAAGACGTGAACGAATTGCGCAAGGACTTTGAGGAGGCTATTGACGATTATCTGAGTCTATGCAAGGCTCAAGGCAAAGAACCGCGTGTGCCTTATAGTGGAAACTTGAATATAAGAATCACTCCAGAGATTCATAGCCGTATTGCAATAATGGCTATGCAAGCAGGGACAACTATCAATGGATTCATACGTGACACGCTTGCCAATGCGGTGGGTATAGCTAAACCTATAAATGTATGAACTATCCATATAATACAATAGTAGTTGTCGACGACAACTCTGCCATTCTCACAGCCTTGAAGATTTGTCTTGCAATGGATTTTGAGCGCATTGTCACGCTTTCTTCGCCCGACACTCTCGTGGCGACACTCGCCAAGGAGGAGAATGTGGACGCTGTGCTGCTCGACATGAATTTCTCACTTGGAGTAAATTCGGGACAAGACGGACTCTTCTGGCTGCGCACAATAAAGAAGCTTTATCCCAATACGCCAGTCATCCTTATTACTGCCTATGCCGATGTGCAGCTGGCGGTAAAAGGACTGAAGTATGGCGCAGCCGACTTCGTGACAAAGCCTTGGGACAACGACAAGCTCATTGCCACTCTACACGACGCTATCGACAAGAACCGCGAGGTGCTTCCGCTCGAACAGATGGAACAGGAACATGTGCAGCGGGCTGTGGAGCAATGTCATGGCAACATGAGCCGTGCCGCCGAAATGTTGGGCATTACAAGACAGACATTATATAAAAAGCTGAAGAAATGAATGTTCTAATCATTGTTTTGGCTGTAATCATTGTTGTGCTGATTCTTTGGCAATGGCGCCATCAGCGCCTTCTCTCGCTCCGTGCCCGACTGATGCGCGAGGCATTGCGCAACCGTGACTTCACTTTCCGTCTTCCTGCCGACCGCTTGTTTCCCGGTGAGCGCGACCTCCAGCTGGCTCTCAACGATATGGGTGGCGAGATAAACCGACTGCTCGCACGTAGCGAGGTGGAATCGTGGCAAAGGCTCACACGTGTGCTAACTCACGAGATTATGAACTCGGTGGCTCCCATCCAGAGCATCACACAGGCTTATATCGCCTCGCCGCTCGTCAAGGACACTCCTCTCGAAGAGGGAATGCGCGCCATCTACGACACAAGCCTCGGTCTGTCGACATTTGTAGACAGCTACCGCAAGCTCACACAACTGCAACCGGCTGACGTGAAGCCTCTCGATCTTCCACATTTTATATATACAATGTCGGCGCTTTATCCCGACATAAAGTGGCACGTAGACCTCAACAACGTCGCCACGGTAAGCACCGACCAAGGAATGTTGCGCCAAGTGGCTACCAACATCATCAAGAACGCTATCGAGGCAGGAGCACGCTCGATAGACTTACGCATAGCCGACGACGAAGGAATTTATCATAATGCCGACAATGGCAAGTCAGTAACACGGCTCCTTATAAGCAACGACGGACAACGGATAGCCCCGGAAGTGGCGCGCGAGATATTCATCCCCTTCTTCACAACCAAGAAAACAGGACAGGGCATAGGCCTCTCGCTTGCACGACAAATGATGATAGCGTGTGGCGGCAACTTATGGCTTGCCGAAACGCCAGTTGCGGGTTTTCACACAACGTTTATTGTGGAAATATAAAAAAGTTCAAGCAAGCTTCACTTTTTGTGCAAGACTTTCAGTAACTTTGTAGAAGTTACGATGCGTCTCGACAAAAAGTTTAAGCAAGCTTCACTTTTTGTGCAAGACTTTCAGTAACTTTGCAATTAGTAACAATGCTTCATCACTATGGCAAATCATCCTCTATGGTCTGACGACTACTGGTTGCTCGTAATGCAACTATATCAGAAGAAACCCGTAGGTGTGAAATCAGAATACTCACACCCGGTAGTGGAATTGGGCTTAGAGCTTCACATACCGCCCAAGACCATTCGCGAGCAGATGCGTGTGCTCGAACGTCACGCTACACCGTCGCTGCAGAGATTGTGGACTACATACGCCGACAATCCACGCCGACTGGCACGCGATGTGAAGCGGCTCAGACAGATGTCTGGTTTCGGCGACCCGGGACTGTTCTACGATGGTGTGGAGACCACGCAGCCATTCGAGCGCGACTATCGACCCGTCGACGACTCTTCGGACATCACCCCCGTAATGCTCACCATCATTCTGAACCTATATTTTGAGCTTACACCAAATACTATGGTGAGCGAGACACCTGAAGTGCTCGACACAGCCAGTCTGCTCGGTGTGAAACCCGAGGAAGTTGTGGATGTGCTCAACATCTACCAGACTTTCGACCCTATTCTCAAGCGCAAGCCGCTGCCCTCATCGCCTGTCAACGACGAGGCGCAACGCCTTTGGAAATATTATTACAACCAGCCAGAATTGCTTCAGAATAATGTCGAGAAACTGAAACAATATTTTGCCTAACGGCTTAAAACAAGAAAAACAATGTCACAGAAACTCATCCAAACCCAAGAGCAGAAGCTGCAGCAAGTGCAGCGTCTATCGCAGCAGCAGATGCTACAAGTACACCTGCTCGAAATGCCGCTTACTGAGCTTGAGCAGAATGTAAACGCCGAACTCGACGACAATCCTGCCCTCGAAACGTCGTCGCCCGACGATGTTTTTGACGGAGGACACGTGGAAGGCTCCGACTCTACAGCTTCCTACGGCGACGATTCTCACTCTGATGGGTCAGAGGGTTCTGCCGATGACTTCTCTGCACAGAATGAGCGCGAGGAGCGCGACGACGCTCTCACCGCTGCGCTTGAGCGTATTGGCGAAGGCTCCGACGACATGCCTACCGCCGGATATACTGGTGGGGCGGGAGCCGACTCTGCCGACTACGAGGAGATGGTCTACGGCGACACTACCTCCTTCTACGACAAGCTCAAGGAGCAAATGGGCGAGACCGAACTGTCGGAGAAGGACCAGCAAATAATGGAATATGTGATAGGGTCGCTCGACAGCGACGGACTCCTCCGAAAGGACAGCGAGTCGATAAGCGACGAGCTTGCCATTTACCATGGCCTTGACTGCACTACTGAGGATGTCGACCGCGTGATACGCATCCTTCAGACCTTCGACCCTGCCGGCATCGGAGCGCATTCGTTGCAGGAATGCTTGCTGCTCCAAATCAAGCGACGCCCCAACGACACGATAAAACCATTGATGCAGAAGGTGATAACCGAATGCTTCGATGAGTTCACAAAGAAGCATTTCGACAAGATACGCGCCACTCTCGGTGTGGATGTTGATACTGCAGAGCGTGTGCAGGCAGAGCTGCGCCGACTCAACCCAAAGCCTGGCTCGTCGCTCGGCGAGACCGAAGGACGCAATCTGCAACAGATAACGCCCGACTTCATTGTGGATACCGACGACGAAGGCAACGTGACGTTCACCCTCAATGGCGGAAACATTCCGGAGCTTAAGGTGTCGCCGTCGTTTGCCGAGATGATGGAGGCCTACAAGAACAACAAGGCTGCAATGTCGCGACGCGACAAGGAGGCTCTGCTCTATGCCAAGGAGAAGGTGGAGCGTGCGCGTGGATACATCGAGGCAATAAAGGTGCGACGACGCACGCTTACCATTACCATGCAAGCCATTATCGACTGGCAACGCCGATTCTTCCAAGACGGCGACGAGGCCGACCTGAAGCCGATGATTCTGAAGAATATTGCCGACAAAACCGGACTCGACATCTCCACAATATCGCGTGTGAGCAACATCAAATACGCACAGACCAACTGGGGCACATTCCCCCTGCGCTTCTTCTTCTCCGACGGCTACACCACCGGCGAGGGCGAGGAGCTGTCGACACGCAAGATAAAGCTCGCGCTAAAAGAGTTAATCAACAACGAAGACAAGAAAAAGCCAATGAGCGACGATGCCCTTACGAAGGCTCTCGCCAAGCAAGGATTCCCAATAGCACGACGCACAGTGGCTAAATACCGCGAACAGCTGGGTCTGCCCGTGGCAAGACTTAGAAAGAGTTAGAAAACATAGAATTTCGAGTTTAGAATTGATGAAAGAAAAGAATATAATCTTGGCTGCCAGAGTGCTCAGCATGGTGTTCACGCCGTTCTATCTCTCGCTCGTCGGCTTGATAGCTCTCTTCACATTCAGCTATCTCAGTCTGATGCCGTGGGCATATAAGCTCACGGTGCTCGCTCTTGTCTATATGTTCACAATCCTTGTGCCTACGCTCCTCATCCATTTCTACCGCAACTACCATGGATGGACTCTGATAGAGCTTGGCAAGAAGGAGCGTCGAGTGGTGCCTTACCTGCTCTCCATAGTGAGCTATTTCGTGTGCTACTACGTGATGCACCGCTTCAACATCCCCCACTTCATGAGCAACATACTCATGGCGGCACTCGTCATACAGATTCTATGCGCATTGATTAATGTGTGGTGGAAGATTTCCACCCACACGGCTGCCATAGGCGGCGTGACTGGCGCGTTGCAAGCCTTTGCCGTGATCTTCGGCTTCAACCCTATCGGTTGGCTATGCGTGGTCATCATCCTTGCCGGAATGGTAGGCACGAGCCGCATGATTCTAAGGCAGCACTCGCTTAGGCAGGTGTGCTACGGATTCCTCTTGGGATTGGTGGCGGCCTATACTGTGATATTGGGGCTGTAAGCCCCACCCCCAACCCCTCCACTGTAGGGAGGGGAGCGCTATGCTGTGAGGGGGAAAACAGATAATACAAACAATAAATATATAATAAACCAAGGCTCAACTCTACACACATCTCCACACACCTTATGGTGGAGAGGCTGGGAGTGGGGCTTTTTAATAATTAATTTTTATGTCTCCATTAGTCAGCATCATCATGGGCAGCACATCCGACCTGCCCGTTATGGAAAAGGCATGCAATTTTTTGAACGACATGCAGATTCCTTTCGAAGTAAACGCTTTGTCAGCCCACCGCACTCCCGCTGCAGTGGAAAGTTTTGCTAAAGGCGCAAAAGACCGTGGCATTAAGGTCATCATCGCCGCTGCAGGAATGGCTGCAGCCCTGCCTGGAGTTATCGCAGCCAACACACCGCTGCCCGTTATCGGTGTGCCTATCAAGGGTATGCTCGATGGTTTGGACGCCATGCTCTCTATCATCCAGATGCCGCCGGGAATCCCTACTGCCACAGTGGGTGTGAACGGAGCAATGAATGCCGCTATCCTTGCTTGCGAGATGATTTCGCTCTGCGACGAGGAAGTGGCCAAGAGGATGGAAGAATACAAGGCTGGACTTGGCGCAAAGATTGAAAAGGCCAATAAGGACCTTGCCGAAATTAAGTATGAATACAAAGTAAACTAAATGATCGACTTATTCAACTATCGCCGCCGCTCATCGTCGCCCGTTCAGGTGGGCAACATACAGCTCGGTGGCGATGCTCCAATACGCATTCAGTCGATGACCACCACCAACACCAACGACACCGCTGCGTGTGTGGAGCAGGCTGAACGCATCATCAAGGCTGGCGGCGAGCTTGTGCGTCTCACTACACAAGGCCGCCGCGAGGCTGAGAATCTGAAGAATATTAATGCGCAGTTGCGTGCCGACGGTTTCGACACTCCTCTTGTTGCTGATGTTCACTTCAACGCCAACGTTGCCGACGTGGCTGCACTCTATGCCGAGAAGGTGCGTGTGAACCCTGGCAACTATGTCGACCCTGCCCGTGTGTTCAAGAAGATTGAATACACCGACGAGGAGTATGCCGAGGAACTGAAGAAACTCGAGGAACGCTTCGTCCCCTTCCTTAATATATGCAAGGAGCACCACACGGCTGTGCGCATCGGCGTGAACCACGGTTCCTTGTCCGACCGCATCATGTCGCGCTATGGCGACACTCCCGAGGGCATCGTGGAGAGCTGCATGGAGTTTCTGCGCATCTGCAAGAAGGAGCAGTTCGACAATGTTGTGATTTCCATCAAGGCCTCCAACACCGTCATCATGGTGCGCACCGTGCGCTTGCTCGTTTCCGAGATGGACAAGGCCGACATGCACTATCCTCTTCACCTTGGAGTGACAGAGGCTGGCGAGGGCGAGGACGGACGCATCAAGAGTGCCGTGGGCATAGGAGCATTGCTCGCCGACGGCATTGGCGACACTATCCGTGTGAGCCTTAGCGAGGAGCCGGAGGCTGAGATTCCGGTGGCCCGCCATCTTGTCGACTACATCACAAAGCGCGAGGGACATCTTATGGTTCCGGCTACTGAGTCGGCTGATTTCGACTGGCTGCGCCCTGAGCGTCGCAAGACCCGTGCCGCGGGTGGAATAGGCGGATCAAACGTCCCCGTTGTCATCGCCTCGCTGCCCAACGGCAAGGATGCCGACAATGCTGTGGACTTCAATCCCGACATGACTCCCGACTACATCTACTGTGGTTCCAAACTGCCCGAGAACCGTGTGGAGGGACAGAAATATATCGTAGACTACAACGCCTACACTGGCGCGAAGGACACCTATCCTATATTCCCCTACAACGCCACTCCGTTCATTTCGGGTGTCAAGGCAGAGGTTAAGTTCCTCGTGCTACAGCTTGGCGCTCCGTCTGAGGAGTATCTCGCTTGCCTCAAGGCTCATCCCGAAGTGGTGGTGGTGGCTGTCAGCAACCAGCAGAACAGGCTCGGCGAGCAGCGTGCTTTGACCCACGAGCTGTGGACAAACGGATTGTTCAATCCCGTTGTCTTTGCTCAGATGTATCGCCACAAGGCTGAGGAGAAGGCCGACTTCCAACTTGAGGCTGCCGCCGACATGGGTGCGCTGATGATCGACGGTCTTACCGATGGCATCTGGCTTATGAACGATGGCGACATCACCGTGCGCGACATTGCCGACACATCGTTTGCCATCCTTCAGGCTGCACGTCTGCGCACATCCAAGACTGAGTATATCTCATGCCCTGGATGCGGCCGCACACTCTACGACCTGCGTTCAACCATTGCCAAAATCAAGGCTGCAACGGCCCACATGAAGGGCTTGAAGATTGGCATCATGGGTTGTATAGTCAACGGACCTGGCGAGATGGCCGATGCCGACTACGGATATGTGGGCGCAGGACCGGGCAAGATTTCTCTCTACAAGCAGAAGATGTGTGTGGAGAAGGCCATCCCCGAGAGCGAGGCAGTGGAGCATCTGCTGCGCTTCATCGAGGAAGACAGAAAGAAATAAATAAAAAGACACGAGGATAAGGGGAACGCTCATTAGACGAGGGTAAATTATTAACGACCATTACATATTGTAATTATAGTTAATGTTTTAATCGTGTAATGGGCGTTTCTTTTTTTGCTCATCACATTAATAAAAACTATACTGGTTGATTAAAAAATCGTTGGCATTATGAAAAAAATAGTTATTCTTGACTTTGACGGCACTATCGCCGACACACGTCCCGTGATACTCAACACATTCCACCGCACACTTGACGCGATGAACCTGCCGCAGCACTCCGACGAAGAGATTGCTGCCACTATCGGACTGCCGCTCATGAAGGCCTTCCCCACACTCGAGGCTATGGACGAGGAGATGGCTGCTGTATGCACCGCAACCTACCGTCGCATTTTCGAGGATGTGAACGCCGAGATAGGTGTGCCCATGTTCCCGAACGTGGCCGACACTCTTCGTCGCTTGCACCACAAGGGCTGCATACTCACTATCGCCACAAGCCGTGGATATAAGTCGGCTGCCGACTTCATAAAGGGTTTCAAGCTCAATGACTTTGTCACATTCATCATTGCTGCCGAGGATGTGAAGCACGCAAAGCCCGATGCCGAGCCTGTGACCAAGACTCTAAAGCATTACGGCTTGAAACCGGAGGATGCCGTGGTCGTGGGCGACACTCATTTCGACATTCTCATGGGACGCAATGCCGGATGCATGACCATCGGCGTGACTTACGGCAACGGAACACGCGAGAGTCTTGTGGAGGCTGGCGCGGATGTCGTTGTGAATGATTTTGCTGAGATTGAAAATTGCATATAAGAGAAAAAGTGGCAAGATTTCACGCGCAATACCTTCTTTTACAAAAAAAAGTAGCAAGATTTCACGAGCAATACCTTCTTTTACAAAAAAAGTAGCAAGATTTCACGAACAATACCTTCTTTTACAAAAAAAAGTAGCAAGATTTCACGAACAATACCTTCTTTTTCAAAAAAAGTAGCAAGATTTCACGAACAATACCTATTTTTATAAGCAAAAGAAGGAAGATTTCACGAACAATACATATTTTTATCATCAAAAGAAGGAATATTTCACGTGCAATCCCTATTTTTATCATCAAAAGAAGGAATATTTCACGTACAATCCCTATTTTTATCAGTAAAAGAAGGAATATTTCACGTGCAATCCCTTCTTGGCTCTTCAAGAGAGCGAAGTTCATAAAAACTCCTTAACTCCCATCACTTGCGAAACTTGAAAGGATTTATTCCTTAAATTCAATTATAATTGCTAAATTTGCAGCTGATTTTAATTTAAACAACAGATAATCATTATGGAACAAGTACTTTGGATTTACAATACGCTGTCGCGTAGAAAGGAAGTCTTCAAACCGCTGCACGCCCCTAACGTAGGCATGTACGTCTGTGGACCTACTGTTTATGGCGACCCACACCTCGGACACGCGCGTCCTGCCATCACTTTCGACATCCTCTTCCGCTACCTCAAGCACTTAGGCTACAAGGTGCGCTACGTTCGCAACATTACCGACGTGGGCCACTTGGAGCATGATGCCGACGAGGGCGACGACAAGATTGAGAAGAAGGCACGCCTGGAGCAGCTCGAGCCTATGGAGATAGCACAGTTCTACACCAACCGCTATCATGCCGCAATGGAGGCTCTCAACGTGTTGCCGCCAAGCATCGAGCCGCACGCCACCGGTCATATCATCGAGCAGGAGCAGCTTGTGCAGCAGATTCTCGACAATGGTTTTGCCTATGAGAGCAACGGCTCCATCTACTTCGACGTGAAGAAGTACAACGAGAAGTATCACTATGGCATTCTCTCGGGACGCAACCTTGACGACGTTAAGGACGCGTCGCGCGCTCTTGACGGAGTGGGCGAGAAGCGCAACCAGGCCGACTTCGCACTCTGGAAGAAGGCTTCGCCTGAGCATATCATGCGCTGGCCGAGTCCTTGGAGCGACGGTTTCCCGGGCTGGCATTGCGAGTGCACTGCTATGGGACGCAAGTATCTTGGCGCTCATTTCGACATTCACGGTGGAGGCATGGACCTCGTGTTCCCTCATCATGAGTGTGAGATTGCACAGGCCGTGGCCTCGCAGGGCGACCAGATGGTGCGCTATTGGATGCACAACAACATGATAACCATCAACGGACAGAAGATGGGCAAGTCGTTGGGCAACTTCATCACACTCGAGGAGTTCTTCACTGGCAACAACAAGAACCTTGAGCAGCCTTACTCGCCGATGACCATCCGTTTCTTCATCCTCTCTGCCCACTACCGTGGAACTGTTGACTTCAGCAACGAGGCTCTGCAGGCTTCGCAGAAGGGACTTGAGAAGTTGATGAACGGCATCTCCGACCTCGACCGCATCACAGTGTCTGCCGAGAGCGACGCCGCCACAAAGAAGCTTGTTGGCGAGCTTCGCCAGAAGTGCTACGACGCTATGAACGACGACTTCGCCACTCCGCTTGTTATCGCCCACCTCTTCGAGGCTTGCTCTGTAGTGAACAAGCTCGTCGACCATAAGGCCACTATCTCTGAGGCCGACCTTAAGGAATTGGCCGAGACAATGCGTCTCTTCGCATTCGACCTCCTTGGTCTGCGTCCCGACAACGCCGGTTCTTCGTCTCACCGCGAGGAGGCTTTCGGCAAGGTTGTGGATATGGTGCTCGACCTCCGCTCTAAGGCAAAGGCTGCCAAGGACTGGGCTACAAGCGACCGCATACGCGACGAGCTGGCTGAGCTTGGCTTCGAGGTTAAGGACACTAAGGATGGTGCAACCTGGAAACTGAAATAATATGAAGAATATACTGTTAGCCGCCGCAGCAATTGCTCTAAGCAGTTGCTCGGCAACTAAAACTATTGGTCCTGACCTCAACGGCGAATGGGATATTGTAGAGGTGAATGGGGCTGCCATTGACACCACTAAGACCGAATTCCGTCCTACCTTGGGCTTCGAGATTGCCAAGGACAATGTATATGGATGTGCCGGATGCAACAGCATTAATGGCATCGCACGTGTCAACACGGCCAAGCAAACCATCAACTTCAAGGAGATTGGCACCACACTGATGCTCTGCGCCAACATGGAATATGAGCAGCAGATTCTCAAGGCTCTCGAAGGCGTGAAGGCCTACAAAGGCACTAAGGATGGCAGGGTAGACCTGACAAACGCCAGCGGCAAGACCCTGATGACGCTGAAGAAGCAGGCGAAGTAAAAAAAAAGAATAGATTACTGTACAGTTATTGTATATCCTTTAAAAAAAATAGAGTATGAAGCATATTGTATTTCTCACCGGCGCCGGCATGTCCGTTGAGTCGGGTTTCAAGACATTCCGTGGCAACGACGGACTGTGGGAGAATTATCCCGTTGACCAGGTAGCATCGCACGAGGGTTGGCTGGAAGACCCTACGCTTGTGACTAATTTCTATAATATGCTGCGCCATAAGCTCTATGCCGCACAGCCAAACGAGGGACATCGACTCATACATGAGCTTGAGAAGGAATACAAGGTTACTGTCATCACGCAGAACGTGGACAACTTGCACGAGAAGGCTGGCTCTACAAGAGTGATACATTTGCATGGCGAACTGACCAAGGTTTGCTCGTCGCGCAATCCCGACGACCCACGCTACATACGCGAGCTCGCCGAGGACAACTGCGAGGTGAAGCCCGGCACAAAGTGTGGCGACGGTTCGTTGGAGCGTCCGTTCATTGTGTTCTTCGGCGAGTCGGTGCCTATGATAAGTGTGGCTGCCGATGTGGCTGAGAAAGCCGACATATTCGTCATCATAGGCACATCGCTCAATGTCTATCCTGCTGCAGGACTCATTCATTATGTGCGCCCATCAGTGCCCGTCTATCTCATCGACCCCGAACCGTCGTTGGGGGTTGGAAGAGAGAATTTCACTCATCTGCAATGCGGAGCGAGTGAGGGAATGAGAAAACTGTGTGAGATATTGAAATAAAAAGGAGTAAAAGTCAAAACTCATGATTATGAGTTTTGACTTTTACTCCTTTTTTGTTCATACGATTTTTATTTTACGATAACCTTGCGTACGCTTCCATCTGAATATCTAATAATGTTGATACCGCGCTCCGGACTTGTGAGTCGTCTGCCGTCTATGCTCAGTCGCATTGTTTCACGTGGAGCGTTGCCGTCAATGCCATTAACCGACGATGGGCGCTGGCGTGGAGTTATAATAATTGGGTTGTCGTCGTAGCCTGGCAGAAGATGCAGATTAACTAATCCGGCAACTTCTGTTGAGGTCTCTCCCGTCCATCCACACTGCTGCAATACTCCCGTCTGAATGCGTATGAAGTCGGCGTGGTCGAGGTTTACGGGATTTCCATTCTTGTCCACAGCCCAGTCGAGGTCGAATGTGGTGTAGGTATCATCCGAATTTGGAGCTGCGTCGGCATAGCCATAAGAGTCAGAGGCATAGCGATAGGTAACCCAGTATTGAGGATTGTCAGCGTCAGAGCCGTCGCCTCCATAGTTGATGGCGTTGTCAGGCAGGCGCGATCCGTGGAATGTCATTTCCTCCTTGTCCTCCCATTGTGGCCAGTAGCTTTGCATGTGGAATGAGTTCTTCATCAGATAGCCCGTTGAGTCGCATGGTGTACCGTCGGGTTCGGTCCATGATGCGGCAAAGCGTATGTACTTGTCGAATATGGAGCAGGGTAGGGAGTGGTCGCCAGTCTCAGCTGTAGGTTTATGATAAGTTATCTTGAAGTTATGGCGTTGTGTGGTGTAATATTCCGACCCTGCAAGCTCATACCATTGCGCCGTCTCTGGCGATGCGCCCACACCAGCGTATACAATGCCCGGCTCCACGTTTCCGCCTATTGTTGCGTCGCCATACACAGGGTCGTTTTGTGAGTAGAAGGCGTTGCCGAGTATGCGCAGGTCGGAGCCTTTACCGTTCTTTATCGGTTGGTCGAGAGAAAGAGTGATGTAGCCTCCTGCTGCTCCAAGGCATACGGGGTTGCCGTCTTCGAGTTGCTCCTCGCATACTTTAAGCCTTTCCTCTTGCGACATTCCCGCGTCGATTGAAGGCAGATTGTTGATAAACTGTCCCGGTGCAGGACAATATTCAATTACTTTTATTGTCTGTTTTGATTGTGCGTTTGCCGCCACTGCCAATGAGAGGAGTGAGGCAAAGAGTATTGTTGTTCTCATATTTTATTTTGGTAGAATAGGCTAAGTTTGCCATTCAATATCATTCGTAAGCAATTGAGTGCCACCAATTCTAAGTTCTGGAGTATTAATTCTTATATCACAGTCAATAACAAAAACGTTTCCTTTAGGTGAGCGGATTACATTTTCGTCATGCATATCACTGAGGTATATTCTTTCTGTAGCAAATGTCCAATTTCGAGGATTTACAAGTTTATATCCCAAATTCTTTGCATATTCTGCAATCTCGTCATCATTCATGTGACAACCTTGTATAAATGGTTGTTTCACGATTATTTTGAACATTCCGTAAGAGTCCTTTCCATATCCAATAACAGTCATTCTTGTTGCAGGAAAATAAGCGTTGTGTAGCGTAATCCTGTCAAGAGCCAGTATAGGTTGTATGAAATAATCAAGTCCTATGGATTTCACAACAGAGGTTCCATTGTCATAAACATGAGCTTCTCCTCCCTGTGCGATTTCTTCGCCCAATAGTCTTGGTAAAGTTATATCTGTGTTATCAATCCAACACCCTGTTTTATTAGCCCATAGTTCTATGCGTTCAGCTTGCGTCTCTCCGCATTGCTGCTCTCTTTTGAAGCTGCCTTCTGGCGCAGAGAGTTTATTTGGTTCAATTTCTGCTCCCGCGAGTAAGGATGCAATGACATGATTTGCACCTCCCTCAATGCAGCCATGCTGCTCTGACGGTGAAAATCGTTTGTAAATAAGCTGTTGTGAGATAAAGTTTTCTGCATATTCTTCTAATTTAGAAATACCGTTAGGAGTGAATCCTTGATGGATTATACTAAGAATAGATTGCCAAATATCTTTGTTTGTCATAATCTTTTTCTTTGTTTTGCAAACTTACATAAAAAAGATGAATTATACGCCAGTTTCATAAAAAACTTGAGACAGCATCTTTATATAAGCTTACTTGGAAAAAGTTGTCGCCACAAACCCGCTTGGGTTCACTCCCCTCAGCAGATACCGGCTGATTTGTCTGCCGTCGCGTCCGAACTCATACACATATCCGTTGGTGGCGTAGGCTCGGGCATCGCTTGCATACATGTGGCCGGATAGGGGTGAGATGTATAGAGCGTAGGGCGACTGCATCTGTAGTATTGTCTTTTCGGCTTCGCCATAATTGCCGAGTCCCTCATGGGCTTCCATTTCAGGCAGCGAGATTGTGTGCGTGGAGTAGGCGTATGTGCCCGTGATGTGGGAGTAGGCTGAGCCAATCATGTAGAAACGGTTCTGATAGGCGCAGTTGTAGGTTGCGGGAAAGTCGTATACACGGAATTCGTCGTTTGCCATATTCAGAACGATGCAACGGGGAGCTATGGTGTACATGTCGCCAGCGGAGTTGATGCAAGCATATTGTCCGCTTACCGACACGGGACCATAGAGATTGGGACAACCCGTGTCGATGCGTCTCAGCTCGCGCATGGTTTGCGCGTCTACCACGCTTACAGTCTGCTCATATCCATGATTCTGCGTCTGTGTGGAATAGCCGCCGGTATTGGCGATGTATAGTCGTCCGTCGTAGTAGGCTATTCCCTCGGGTTCGTATCCCACGTGGCAGGTGTCTACAATCTCCTTCGTCCTCAGGTCGATTTTTGCCACATATCCGTTGTCGGCATAGGAGGTTACGTACAGAAACCCGTTGTTGTCGGTGGCGAGTCGCCGGTTGTTGGGTATGTTCTCGGTGGCTGCCACAGCCTTGCCTTCGAGGTTGATGTATTGTATTATGTTCGACCAGTTGACGGAGATAGCTATCAGCGTGTCGTTCACTTGCAGTATGTCGTTGCCCGTGTCGCCAAGATGTCTGCCTGGGTTTTGCTGCTGAAACCAGCGGTTGGTCAGCACTCCATGGTCGAGCAACGACAGCGACGAGTTGTCCATGCCCCACAGTCCTTCGCACAGTATAATGAGCCGGTCGGAGTCGGCTGTAGGTTCTGTTGGTGTGGGGTAGTCGGCTGGCTCAAGCGAGCAAGCGGCAAGCAGCCAAATGATAATCTGGCATACTGATAATTTTATTAGTTTACGAGGATCTATTTTCATAAGTTCATTGAAATATCTGCAAATTTACTAAATTAAAATTTGGTCGTTTGGCTCATTCGTTCTATCTTTGCATATATTAATATATGCATTTAACAAAAATCCATTTTAAATCCTAAACATGTACGCAATTATCATCAACGCCGTAGCCATTGTTGTTGGCAGCGCAATCGGAGCCTTGTTCCAGCGAGGCATTAGCGAGAAGTATGTCAATGTGCTAAACACTGCCATGGGTCTTTGTGCCATCACATTGGGCATGAACGTAGCCTTTGAGAGTATGCAGAAGACGCATTACCCGGTGCTCTTCATCTTCTGTCTGTCGCTTGGCGGACTTGTGGGCACTCTGCTCAAGATGGACCAGCGCATGGAGAAAGCCACGCATAGCATCTCCAAGACCAATCTTTCGGAGGGCATCACTACAGGCATATTGCTTTGCTGCGTAGGCACGCTTGCCATGATGGGTCCGGTGATGAGTGCGTTGTACGACGACAATACTTATCTTATGACTGCTGCCACACTCAACTTTGTCACTGTCCTGGTGTTGGCTTCTTCCTATGGTTTTGGCATTGCACTCACGGGTGTTGCCGTGTTTGTGTGGATGTCGTCTATTTACGGCATAGCCTTGCTCTCGCGCTCGCTCATTTCCACCGAACTCATTTCTGAGGTTTCGCTTGTCGGAGGTATTCTTATTACTGCCTCGGGCTTGGGCGTGCTGCATATCAAGGACTGCAAGACTATCAATCTGCTGCCGTCGCTGTTTATGCCGATATTTTTCTTCTTAATACGCGATTTGCTTCGTCAGTTCGGCATCAGTCTGTAATAGCATCATTATAAAATCCTTTTATATCTTCCACTGGATTGTGAACTTCCAGTTGCGACCCGGCATGGGGTAGCGTTTTACTACTTCATGCCGTGAGTCGGTCAGGTTGTTGCACTCTATTGTTGTCTGCAACGACTGTTTGCCTATGCTGAAGCTTTTGTTGAGCTTCAAGTCTATTGTCTGCCACGCCCCGAGCATGTCTTCTTTATTATTGGATATAAGCGAGAAGCGGTCGCCAGTGTATAGCCATGACGTGCAGAGCGAATAGCCGTCATATCCAAGGTCGAGGATTATTGAGGCTGAGTGTAGTGGCGAGTAGGGTATGGTGTTCTTGTACTCTGGGTCGTTGGGCGATGAGTAGTCACGGTCTCTCTGGCATGTGTAGTTGGCGTTGGCTGAGAGGGAGAACTTGCCCCATGTGCGGTCGTAGCCGGCAGTAGTGCTTAGTCCTAACGACTTTACGAGTCCGAAGTTTACCATCGACCAGCGGAACTGGCATTTCATAGGTATTGCCACAATCTTGTCCTCTATGCGGTTGTAGTAGAGGTCGAGCGCGAGGTGCAGATGGCTGTCCTTATAGTCGGCACCAAGGTCCCATTGCGATGTATACTCTGGTTTGAGTTGTGCGTTGCCAACGAGTGTGTAGTAAAGGTCGTTGAGCGTAGGCGCACGGAATATGCGTTTGTGGAAAGCGCGTACTGTCCACGGGCCGCCATGCCATGAGGCAAGATACATTGGGGTGAATTGGCTCAGAGGCGAGGCAGCTCCACGTGTATGGTCGGAGATGTGTGTGTAGAGCAGGGCGATGTTGCCCTCAAAACCACGGTAGGAGGCTATGGCAGAGAGCAGCGACTTGGAGTCGAGACGGTAGACATAGGCGAACTTATATACATCGGCGTTGAGGTCGCTCCACCTTAAGTCTGTGCTTGCCGTGAGGGATAGGTAGCGTGTGTTCCATGCTCCTGCCACCGAACCGTAGATGTCCTGCTGGGCATAATGGTTGTTGCAGTACATGGTCGATGCGTTGGTCTGTGGGTCCTGCAAGTAGTGCAGGTAGTCGTAGGCGTATTTCAGATTGGCTTTCAATCCGAAGTGTTCCCATGAGTGCTTGTAAGAAGATTGTATGAAGAAGTTCTGGTCCCACTGTCGGTCGGTAGAGTCCCATTGGTCGGAAAGGCGACGGATGACTGGTCCGGGCAGTCCACGCTCGGAGTTGTAATAATATATATGTGTGGACAATCCTTTATAGAATCCTGCTGCCTCCAGTCGGTAGAAAGTGATGTCGGAGTTGTGGCGTGTGCCTATGGTGTCCTCCGATTCTGAGTGGAAGCGGAATTTATAGTCGCCGTCGGTATGCTGATATTCGGCATCTACGAATAGAATGTTCTTCAACGAGAAGTAGCCTTTCACTTTGTTCAGTCCGAATGAGCCGTTGCCGTATTCCACGGTGCATGTAGTCTCTGTCGGTCGCTTTGTCTGCATATAAACAGTGGCAGCCGAGGCATATTCCGATGCCGACTGCAGTCGCTCGTTGCGGTTGGCATTGTACAATGACACCGACTCCATGTTGCTCAACGAGTAGCGTCCGAGGTCTATCTGTCCGTTCTGTGCATTGGTGATGCGTATTCCGTCGAGATACACTCCCACGTGCTGCGAACCCAATGAGCGCACATTTACAGTCTTCAGTCCGCCCAATCCGCCATAGTCCTTAATCTGTACTCCCGAGAAATATTTCAGCGCGTCGGCAACGGATGTTGTTGAAAGGTTCTGCAACATCGTGCCTTTGAGTGTTTGTGATGGGGTGAGATAGTGGGGGCGCACGCCTACTACGGCTACATTCTGAAGAGTGTGGATGGAGTCGAGGCGTTGTTGTGCGTGTGATGTGTTGGGAAGTGAGAATAATAGGGCTGTTGTGCAGAGTATATGGGTTGTATTCATTTGTCGGTCTACTGGAGTGTAATATTTTGTTTGTGAAATAAAGGCGGCTATGCGCTCACGCGTACAGCCGCCTTGTAGAATCTAACCTAATTATATGGATTGGATAGCGATACTATATCGCTTTTGTTATTTCACCACGACCTTCTTCACCGTTCCGTCAGAGTACTTCACGATGTTCAAGCCCTGCTGAGGCTGATTGATGAGTCGGCCATCGATGGTGTAGCGAGCCACCTCGTAGCGGTTGGCAGTGGTCTGTGTTGAGGTGATGGCTGTGGCAGAACTCTTGAGTGAGAATACAGGCATCTCTGGGAACCAGTAGTGCTTTTCCATAGGATAGGAAGCCTTCATTGTGGCGTCGGTAGTGCTGTATACGCGCAACTCCGACTCGTCGCCCCATGCAGAGCCTTTGGTGATGCTGAGATAAAGGTCGCCTGTCTCTGGGTTCACACGGCATGCAGCACCGTAGACGTAAGGCTGTGGAGCTTCTGCTGTGGTGAAGTCGAGCAATAGGGTAGTCTCGTGGCTGTCTACATCAAATTTGTAGATGTGCTGACCGTTGGTCCAAGCACCAGTGGCACCGTTCCAGAACAGAGCGTTCTCTGTGGTAGAGGCTGTAAAGCAGTCAGGATTCCATGCACCCCAGTTGTTGGTAGGCAGTTTTGTGCCTTCGGGCAGAGTGATGTTCTCTGTGGTTTCGTTTTCCGGGTCAAACTTCACAAGGTGGTCGGCTGAGTTTCCTGAAGGAGTTCCTGCTGTGAGCCATATTGAGCCGTCCTTAGCCTCTACGATAGAGCAATAGGTGCCGTTCTCTCCCTCGTTGTTGATGGTGTTTACGAGCTTGTCGCTCTCGGCGTTGATAACGAGCAGTCCACGCTTATTGTCTACGGCATATACCTTGCCGTTGCGGTAGAGCATATTGCCAGTCTGGTTGTTGGTGAGTCCGTCAGTGCCCTCGATGTGCGAAAGAACCTCATAGTTCTCAAGACTGATGACGTATACACCGTTGGTAGTGCTGAGATAACCCTTCTTGAGTTCTGCTACAGGAAGGAATGCACGTCCGTCGGCTGCCACACCGTCGGCAGTCTTTATGCTGTTGATTACGGCCTTGCCCTCCATAGTCTTAGCGTCGCAAACCACGAGTGTAGGGTCGCTGTTGTCGGGCTTGTTGGTTGCCATCTTCTTGCTTACGATATACATGTTCTCGCCGCAGATAGTGGCATAGCAGCCGGTTGTGCCAAGCTGTATGGTCTCACCGTTCATGGTGATAGGCAGACGATAATCCCAGTTGCCGTTGTGGTCGAGGAAGTTCACGGTAGCGCGCTCGTTGCCGAAGCTGCCCTCATTGAGCATGAATACGCCGTCGGTGTATTCCTTCTGCTGTGCAGAGGCATTTGTGGTCATGAACAAGCCGGCAAGAATGGCGGCTGAAAAGATGTGAGTGAAGTTGAATTGTTTCATAAACTATATTGTGTTTTATGTATTTATATTCTTTTGTACTAAAGGGCATTATGGGTTGGTTCATATCATATAGGATATGAACGCTCGCATTGCTTGTTGTGAATATTATTTTCCATACATTGTTTTTCTATTGCCATACTCGCCCAGTCCACGAGGCGCATGTTGATGACACTCTTTCAGCAATATCCATGTGGGATGTTTTCGGCAGGTCTTCTGACTTACCACCCAGACGCGAACACCTTCCCTGCTTCAATTCTTTAAATGCAAGTGGCTATATATTGTTCGTGCCCGATAATAAGGGCGGTTCACAGCTGCGGGACAGTTGGGGACTCTCACCCCATTCCCTTTTAATCGTCTCTTGTCCATAATGTTATGGGGAGGCGAACCGTTGCGAGTGCAAAATTAAATAAAAATCCTGAATTACAAGCTTAATGGAGGGTTTTATTATAAAAGAAAAAATAAGGTGTGGGAAAATTGGTAGGAGGGCTATACACCGAGTGAAGTAATTAATTTATTTGAGAGTAGAGCGGCGATAATTGAAATTTATGATTACCTTTGTGGACGCGAATTTATAATAAATAAAAGGTGTATGAAAATTTATTTCAATCATAAGGAAGAGGTTTGGAACTCTTGGTCGCATGGCATCGGCATCGTTCTTGGTCTTGTTGCCGGCACTGCATTTCTTGTATGGTGCGGTTGGGCACGCAATGGTTGGGCTACTGCTGGCATAATCCTTTATCTTTTTGGTATGTTGTCGAGCTACATTGCCTCGACTGTCTATCATGCTATCTCTGCCTGGTCGCCATGGAAGGAGCGGCTGCGCAAGTGGGACCATGCAGCTATCTATTGGCATATAGCAGGCTCCTACTCGCCAATAACGCTTGTGGCATTGCGTGAGTACGGTTATTGGGGATGGGCATTGTTCATTTTCATTTGGTTGGCGGCAATAGCCGGAACCGTAAAGAGCTTCACCGGACTCAAGGAACATAGCTATGTGGAGACAATATGTTATGTTGTGATGGGATTGAGCGTGCTTGTGGCGTTTGGTCCGCTTATGCACTGTGTCGACCCGTCGGCAATAGTATGGATTATAGCCGAGGGCGTAGCCTACATCACAGGTGCAACCTTCTATTGTTTGCGCAAGCGGCGTTTTATGCACACCGTGTTCCACTTCTTTGTGCTCGCAGGTTCTGTGTGCCACATCATTGCTGTGTGGGATATAATGATGAGGTGGCTGTAGGAAATATTTGAGTTTATCAATTATAGGAAAGAATAAACGAGAAAAGAGACAATAGAAAACAACATACGATGATGTTTTCTATTGTCTCTTTTCTCGTTTTTATTTAGTACGACCTAAGTCATTACTTTACTACAATGTTCACAATCTTCTTCGGCACCACAATCACCTTCACAACCTTCTTGTCGCCAATATACTTAGCACTCTGCTCGTCGGCAAGCACAGCCTCTTGTATGGCGTCGTTGGTTGCGTCGGCAGGGAACTTCTTCTGGAAGCGGGCCTTACCGTTGAAAGAGATGGTGAGCTGCACCTCGCTCTCCACGAGATACTCTGCCTTAAATTCAGGCCATTTGGCATCGCATACAGTCAGTTCGTTGCCAAGAGCGTGCCACAGTTCTTCTGCAATGTGCGGAGCGAATGGAGCGATGAGCACAACGAGCTGCTCGAGCACCTGCTTGTTGCGGCATTTCTGCTGTGACAATTCGCCTACGGCTATCATGAAGGCAGAGATAGAGGTGTTGTAAGAGAACTTCTCGATGTCCTCTGTCACCTTCTTGATGAGTTTGTGCAGAGTCTTCATACTGTCGGCAGATGCCTCAGCTTCGGCAGAAGGCAAGAACTCGTCGGTGCGGTTGTCGTAGTAGAGGTTCCAGAACTTCTTGAGGAAACGGAAGCATCCGTCGATACCGTTGGTGTCCCAAGGCTTGCTTGCCTCTACCGGACCGAGGAACATCTCATACAGACGCAGAGTGTCGGCTCCGTACTTCTCAACAATCATGTCGGGGTTGACAACGTTGAACATCGACTTCGACATCTTCTCTACAGCCCAACCACAGATGTACTTGCCATCCTCAAGGATGAACTCTGCATTCTCGTATTCAGGACGCCATGCCTTGAATGCCTCGATATCGAGCACATCGGCAGATACGATGTTCACGTCTACGTGGATAGGAGTTACGTCGTAGTCTTTCTTCAGACCTGCACTCACGAATACAGGAGCCTTTGAGTGGTCGTCGGAGTTGATGCGATAAACGAAGTTGCTTCGTCCCTGAATCATACCCTGGTTGACCAACTTCTGGAACGGCTCTTCCTTGCAGCTCACACCGAGGTCGAAGAGGAACTTGTTCCAGAAGCGTGAGTAGATAAGGTGACCGGTGGCGTGCTCGCATCCGCCTACGTAGAGGTCTACGTTCTGCCAGTACTCATCAGCCTCCTTGCTTACGAGACACTTGTCGTCGTTGGGATCCATGTAGCGCAGATAGTAAGCCGAAGAGCCAGCGAAGCCCGGCATGGTGTTCAGCTCCAACGGGAACACAGTCTTGTTGTCCACGAGAGCCTTGTCTACCACCTGCTTCTTCTCGGCATCCCATGCCCACATCTTGGCACGACCCAATGGGGGCTCGCCACTTTCGGTAGGCTTGTAGGTCTCAATTTCAGGCAGTTCGAGCGGCAAGCACTCCTCTGGAACCATCTGAGGCATTTCATCCTTATAATATACAGGGAACGGCTCTCCCCAATAACGCTGACGCGAGAAGATGGCATCGCGCAGGCGGTAGTTTACCTTAACGCGTCCCAATCCCTTCTCTGTGACAAACTTCTTGGTAGCTGCAATAGCCTCTTTCACTGTCAAGCCGTTCAATGAGAAACCGTCGAGGGTCTCCTTGCCGGCAACAGGCGAGTTCTGCACAATGCCTTCCTTGGCGTCGAAGCTCTCCTCTGATACGTCGGCACCCTCAATAAGCGGGATAATAGGCAGGTTGAAGTGTTTGGCAAAGGCATAGTCGCGCGAGTCGTGAGCCGGAACTGCCATGATTGCGCCCGTGCCATATCCTGCAAGCACGTATTCTGAAATCCAAATAGGAATGTTCTCGCCAGTGAACGGATTTACTGCGTAGGAACCTGAGAATACGCCCGTTACAGAGTGGTTGGCCATACGGTCGAGCTCTGTGCGCTTCTTCACGTAGGCAAGATATTCCTCTACCTCAGCCTTCTGCTCGGCTGTAGTGAGCTTCTCCACGAGTTCGCTCTCGGGAGCCAACACCATGAATGTCACACCGAAGATAGTGTCGGCACGTGTGGTGAAGATAGTGAAGTCGAAGTCCTGACCTGCTACCTTAAACTGCATCTCAGTACCCTCTGAGCGTCCTATCCAGTTCTTCTGTGTCTCCTTGATGGAGTCGCTCCAATTAATTATCTCGAGTCCGTCGAGCAGACGCTGTGAGTAAGCCGATGTGCGCAGACACCACTGCTGCATCTTCTTCTGCACAACAGGATAGCCACCACGCTCGCTCACGCCATTCACCACCTCGTCGTTGGCAAGCACGGTGCCAAGACCAGGACACCAGTTCACCATTGTCTCGCCAAGATAGGCTATGCGGTAGTTCATCAATGTCTTCTGCTTCTCCACGTCGCTCATAGCCTTCCATTCCTCGGCTGTGAACTCCAGGTGCTCGCTTTCTGCCACGTTCAAGCCTTCTGTACCCTTCTCCTCGAAGTGGGCTACAAGCTTCTCGATAGGCTCTGCCTTCTGGCAAGAGTTGCAGAAGAACGACAGGAACATCTTCTGGAAAGCCCACTGTGTCCAGTGATAGTACTTAGGGTCGCATGTGCGCACCTCGCGGTCCCAATCAAAAGAGAATCCGATGTTGTCCAACTGCTGGCGGTAGCGTGCGATGTTGGCAACGGTAGTCACCTCTGGGTGCTGACCAGTCTGAATGGCATACTGCTCTGCAGGCAATCCATAGGCATCGTAGCCCATAGGGTTGAGCACGTTGTAGCCTTCAAGGCGCTTGAAGCGTGCGTAGATGTCTGATGCGATATATCCGAGCGGATGACCCACATGGAGTCCGGCTCCCGACGGATAGGGGAACATGTTGAGTACGTAGAACTTCTTTTTCTGCGGGTCCTCGGTGGTGTGATAGGTCTTGTCCTTCACCCACTGGCTTTGCCATTTCTTCTCGATTTCTCTGAAATTGTATTCCATTGTATCTATTTTGTTATAATTTTCAGTTTTTGCAAAGTTACGACTTTTAGTTTATAAGATGTGTAATAAAGCCGAAAAAAGTGACGTGGCATGCATAATGTTACAAAAATTATTGCTAACTTAGCACCCTTGTAGACTTTATTAATGATGAAAACAACGTTGATGAATGACTCTTGGGGCTATGGTTCTCTTTGGCGGCTGCTTGTAGTGGTCGTTGTAATGCTTTGCGCGTGTTTGTGTCGGGCGCAGAACAATCCATATCGCATCAATGATGAACTCTACAAGATGTATCTCGACGCCTATAGCTACAACACAAAACCAGAGTGCATAGCCAAGGCTCATGCCATGTATGAACGTGCCGTGCAGCTTGGCGACAAGAAGGCTCAGTGTATAGCCCTTGTTGTACCTATTGCACATTATGCTTTAATTAAAGACGAGCATAAATTTGAGCATGCTCTAAAGCTGTTGCAGGAAAAGTCGCTTGCCTATAATTATGAGCAATATTATTATTATGGAGTGACCAACAAGGTGAATATGCTCATCAACCTGCAGCGAGTGCCCGAAGCGTTTGAATATTTGACAAAGATAGAGAGCGAGGCCGACAAGCGCGGGTCAATGTATGGCCGCTTCACTTTGCTCAATGCCTTGGGACAGCTTCATCTTATAAATACCACCCCGAGCCTTGCGTTAGACTGCTATGAGCGTGCCTTGAAGGTGGGCGAGGAGTATCTCAAGGAACAGGACATGGCACCGCAGTATCGCAGGATAGCCGAGTGTTATGAGTCTTTATACGATTACGACCGTATGCTCGTTTTTGCCATGAAGGGCTTTGCTATTGCTAAAAGTCCTACCACCAAGCTGATTGCAATACGTGGTGTGTGTTATGCGGCTTTCATGCTTGGCAGATACGACACATTCCTTCACTACTATAATGCTTATGCCAAGTTGGGTAAACATGAGCCTAACGTGAAATCGAAATTGATAGTGGAGAGTGAGCTTGCCATACTTAAGCTTATATACGACCATAAGTATGAGGAGGCTGAGGCTGGCATAGAGGCGTTGCCTGAGAAATACACGGTACATAAACTCGTGCTGAAAGCTCAGGTGTATCGCTTTCGTGGCGACAATGCCATGTATGCCAATACATTGCGTACAATGTACCGTTCACGGTTGAAAGACAATCTCTACAATCTCAACTATGCTGGTCTGAACAGCCGCATTGCCAATCAGTTGCTTGAAGTGGAGAATCAGCGGCTTGTCATTGACCACCAGCGCTTGTTGAACGAGCATCAGCGTGTGGAGCTTAATAACTCAAAACTTGAGCTTGCCAACATGCAACTGACGCTAAACAACTCCGACCTTGAGCTGCAGCGTACACGCTCGGTTGCCAAACTAATGAGTTACAAATACTCTAACAAGCAGCTCGAGGCTCAAAAGCTGCGTTCAAGTATTGAGGCACAGCATGCAAGACATCAAGCCAATGATATCATTCTTGTGATGATACTGACCATTTGCCTGATAATATTCATAGCGTTTACACTTTACAACAACTTCCATAAACGCATGATGAAGCGGCTGAACCTTGCCAATGCTGAACTTGAAGAAAATCATCAACTGCTTATGGAGGCTAAGGAGCGTGCTGAGGCTGATAACCGTGCCAAGACTGCGTTCATCAACAATATGGACGAGGATATACGCCAACCACTCAATGCGGTTGTGAGGAGTGCAATAGCTATTGCCAACTCACATCCTGCCACATCAATGGCGGAACGCGATGCCAACCTACGAAACCATCAAGAAGTGCAGCGCAACACTAATGAGTTGCTTGCTATATTGAGCGATGCTTTGAAAAAGGCGCAATTGTAATTATCGAAACTATGAATATTTTAGCTTAAAATAAAATATGAAGAAAATAAGTCTTGAGAAGCAAATACGTTTGCCGCTTGACGAGTTGAAGCTTGCTTTTGCAGCATCTTGTGTGGAAGGACTTGCCCGAAAGACAGGCAAGTCCTACATTGAGGTGTATGAGAGAATGAGTAAAACGGGAGCGATAGAAAATTACATACTACCATATTATGATACTTTGCATACTGAGAGTCGCGAGTATGTCTTAGAGGATGTTGAGGAGTATATAAAGAATAAGGAAAGGGAACATGAATGTTGACAGTTTATCATGGAGCCACTGATGTTGTAAGCTCACCAATCTGTGCCTTTGGTCGTCCGAGGTTGGACTTCGGACAGGGATTTTATGTCACAGATATTAAGGAACAAGCTATACGATGGGCAAAAACGATGTCAGGTAAACGTAGTTTACCGCCTGTACTTAATATTTACACTTTAAATCGCGAGTTGATTTTGCTGGAGGGTAAACATAAGATATTCACTTCTTACGATGCTGAATGGCTTGATTTTATTGTAGCTAACCGACGTGGTGAGAATTTAGCCTCAGAATACGACTACATAGAAGGAGGTATAGCCAATGACCGGGTTATTGATACAGTTAATCTTTATATTCAAGGCTTGATCGACTCGGCAACCGCTTTACAACAGTTGGCTTTTTACAAGCCAAATAACCAAATATGTCTTATAAACCAAAGCCTAACTGATAAATACTTGCACTATTATGGATCAGAAAGAATTTGAGAAAAGAATAAAGTCGCCTGCTATACAGGAAATGATTCTCAGTCATCAAATAGGTGGCATAGCCTATGAACTTTCCAAGCGTTTGAATATTTCGCCAGTCCGTGCTCTTGACTTATTCTATCGCAGTAAGACTTGTGCCGACCTTCACAACCGTGAGACCGACCTATATCTTTATGGTAATCTGTATATAGCTGATGAGTTTATGTTGGAGAGCCAAGGAAAACAGTAAGTAAAAAAAATAATCCCTGCAACCAAGCCTCAGGGGCTTGCGATGCAGGGATTATTTATATAGTCAGTGGGCTTTTATGCCCTTACTTCCTTTTTATTAGAAGTCGTTGTTGTGGTCGAGTGAGTCGTTGAAGTCTTTCGGCTCGCGGTGCTCGCGATTCTCGCGGCGACCATCACGACGCTCACCTCTTTCACCACGTGGACGGCGCTCGCCTCTGTCACCTCTTTCGCCACGAGGACGACGCTCACGCTCTACGTAACCTTCTGGTTTCGGGAGCAAGATGCGGTGAGAGAGCTTGTACTTGCCAGTCTTCGGGTCAATCTCCATGAGCTTAACCTTAATCTTGTCGCCCTCCTTGATACCAGCTTCCTCAACGGTCTCCAGACGCTTCCAGTCAATCTCTGAGATGTGGAGCAGTCCGTCCTTGCCAGGCATAATCTCAACGAAGCAGCCATAAGGCATGATAGAGCGAACTGTACCCTCGTAAACCTCGCCTACCTCAGGGATAGCAACGATAGACTTGATCTTGCCAAGGGCAGCATCGATAGCGTCCTTGTTAGGAGCAGAAATCTGTACCTTGCCTACACCGTCAACCTCGTCAATGGTGATAGTTGCGCCAGTATCCTCCTGCATCTGCTGGATGATCTTGCCGCCAGGGCCAATAACAGCACCGATGAACTCCTTAGGAATCTCGATCTGGATGATGCGTGGAACCTGTGGCTTCATCTCGGCACGTGGCTCTGAGATAGTCTCCATCATGCAGTTGAGGATGTGCTCACGGCCAGCCTTAGCCTGCATCAAAGCCTCCTCAAGAATCTCGAAGCTCAAACCGTCGCACTTGATATCCATCTGTGTTGCGGTCAAGCCCTTGCGTGTACCGGTGGTCTTGAAGTCCATGTCGCCAAGGTGGTCCTCGTCGCCAAGGATGTCGCTAAGCACAGCATACTTCTCCTCGCCAGGGTTCTTGATAAGACCCATAGCGATGCCAGATACAGGAGCCTTCATAGGAACACCAGCGTCCATGAGGGCAAGAGTGCCGGCACATACAGTAGCCATAGATGAAGAACCGTTTGACTCAAGAATCTGGCTTACCAAACGCACTGTGTAAGGGAAGTCTTCAGGAATCTGGCCCTTCAGTCCGCGCCATGCCAAGTGACCATGACCAATCTCGCGACGGCCTACACCACGCTGAGCCTTAGCCTCGCCAGTACAGAACGGCGGGAAGTTATAGTGAAGGAGGAAGCGCTGGTAGCCCTTCTCCAATACATCGTCGATAAGCTTCTCGTCCATCTTTGTACCGAGAGTACAGGTAGTGAGGCTCTGTGTCTCGCCACGTGTGAAGATAGAGCTTCCGTGAGGCATAGGCAGCGGAGAAACCTCACACCAGATAGGACGGATATCAGTAGTCTTACGACCGTCGAGACGCTTGCCCTCGTCAAGGATGCAACGGCGCATAGAGTCGCGCATAACGTCGGCATAGTAGCGCACCATCTCTGCATGCTTCTCGTCAAGCTCCTCAGGAGTAAGCTCTGTGTGAGCTGCATCGTAAGCCTCCTGGAAGTCGGCAAGAATCTTGTCGAAGGCTTCCTCACGCGACTTCTTGTCGTGGTCGCCAGCCTCAGCGATAGCATAGCACTTGTCGTAAGTCTCCTTGCGGATCTGCTCGCGCAACTCCTCATCGTTCACCTCATGGCAGTACTCGCGCTTTACGTCAGTACCGAGTTCCTTAGAAAGCTCAGTCTGGAGCTCGCACATAGGCTTGATAGCAGCCATGGCAGCCTTGAGGGCACCAATCATATCCTGCTCCGAAACTTCCTTCATCTCGCCCTCAACCATCATGATGTTCTCAGCAGAGGCACCTACCATGATATCCATGTCGGCTTCCTTCATCTGCTCGAATGTCGGGTTGATGACATACTCACCGTTGATGCGTGCTACGCGCACCTCAGAGATAGGGCATTCGAAAGGTATATCTGAACAAGCCATTGCGGCTGAAGCTGCGAATCCTGCGAGAGCATCAGGCTGGTCAACGCCATCGGCGCTGAGAAGCATAATCTGTACATACACCTCTGCGTGGTAGTTGGAAGGGAAGAGCGGACGGAGCACACGGTCAACAAGACGCGATGTGAGGATTTCGTTGTCGCCAGACTTGCCTTCACGCTTTGTGAAGCCACCTGGGAAACGGCCTGCTGCTGCATACTGCTCTTTGTAGTCTACCTGCAAAGGCATGAAATCTGTTCCGGGAACTGCATCTTTTGCGGCACAAACAGTGGCGAGAAGTACGGTGTTGCCCATACGCAGTACAACACTTCCGTCGGTCTGCTTTGCCACTTTCCCGGTCTCAATGCTGATGGTTCTGCCATCAGGCAATGATACTGTCTTTGTAATTACGTTCATCTAAATCGTTATAATAACATCAAAAAATTAAATATGGTAGCAAAGTTAGTTATTTTCAATGGGATTAACGAACAATGCCATAACATTTTTATTTTTTTGTATAAAATTCTTCTTAACTTTGCAACCTTAAAACATAAAATACACATTCTACAGATGTTACGCTCACTTATTCTTGTGGCTCTTGGCGGTGGCATGGGGTCCGCCTTGCGCTTTCTGGCTTCAAAAATTGTTCAGGACAACATGTCGGGATTCTTCCCTTACCCCACTATGGTGGTCAATATACTTGGATGCCTGCTCATAGGCTTGTTTTATGGTCTTTCCTCGCGCGGCAATCTTGGCGGCGACTCAGCACGTCTTCTTCTCACTACGGGTCTATGCGGTGGCTTCACCACCTTCTCCACATTCTGCAACGAGAACCTTTCGCTCATGCGTGGCGGTCATGCTTTTGCCACATTGCTCTATGCCGGAGGCAGCGTGATGCTCGGGTTCATAGCCGTGGCTGTGGGCTATTGGATAGCGGAACGAGTGTGAAAATCTCCGTATTCAGCCTTATATTTCTTCGATAGCTTCTCGATAGCTTCTCGATCGGTTCTCGATAGCTTCTCGATCGTTCTCCGTTCATCCTTCGTTCATCCTCCGTTCATCCTCCGTTAAACTAACGGAGAACGATCGAAGAATGAACGGAGAACGATCGAAGAATGAACGGAGAACGATCGAAGAACAATAGAAGGCATAACGAAGGATGAACGAAGAACTAACGGAGGCATAGCGAAGGATGAACGAAGGATTATCGAGAAACTTTCACTTAGAAGCTGAAGTTAAAGCCGAGACCTAATGTTTTTCTGTTTGTCATATTGTCGTTGAGCATGTTTATGTTGGCATATACTGCGGAGTTCTTGCCTTTGGTGAGGTTGAATTGCATGAGTGGAGTGGAGGTGTTGGCCGAAAGAGCCATTTTCTTTTGACGATGGGCTGCTACAAGGAATGATGTGGTCCATGCCACACTTGCTCCGAAGAATGCCGCTGCTCCTATGGCGTAATAATTAGTTTCCGTAGGTCCCGGGCCCATATCATAATATGCAAAGAAAGCTGTACCCCATAGGCAAAATGCACTGGCTACAAAAAATACGCTTCCGCCTATCCAAGCCGTCCACTTCATTATTTTTGCCTTCCTCAACCTTTTAGCCGAAGAGCCTTTGGCAATACTTTTCAGCAACTCAGCATCCGACATCAGGCTGTCGTTATGTTGCTGCAAAGTGAAACCCTCGCACATAGTTTCAGAGCCAAAGTTTTCCAATACTGTTGAAGTAGCGGTTGTGCTGTCGTCATTGGTGATAGCGTCTTGAGCGTTGACGGCAAGTGAGCACATCATGACTGCCATCAGTAAAAATAATCGTAGAGTCTTCATTTTATTTTTCTGTTGTTATGCCAGCATAGTATCTGGCATGGAGTTATACAGAAGCAAATTTAGAGGATTTTCTTTAATTGGCAAACAATAAATAATTATTTTGTTCATGAAAAATCATGATTTCTCAAGTCTATAGTGAAATTAGTGTAATAAAGTTCAAAAATGCAAGTCTTTGTATATATAGGTGATACAGCTACAAGCTGTACCACCATAGAGATTGTAGAATTCCACGATGTCCCTTGCACTTGACAAAAGAAGATAATCTTGTCGGTAGAAAATCCTTTATTCCGCATAAAGAAAATGTGTAAAACGATAGTTATGCGTAGATTTCCGTACGAACATACTACACTTTTGAAAAAATGTAGTAACTTTGTACCAAGTTAAAGATGCAAATCATGGAAAAGTGCATGACATATCCAATATCTGAAGGCTATATCTCTGCAAAAGATATGGCAGGAAGAACCGCATACTATAAAGTATTGCAAGCCGCCAAGAATGGCGAACTCACCAGAATAAAAAGAGGTGTGTATGCAACCGATGACCATTTGGCAAGTCAAATGCTTGATGTGGAAAAGGTTGTTCCTGGTGGTGTGTTGTGTCTGTATTCCGCTTGGTCACATTATCAGTTGACTACACAGGTACCACAAGAATATTGTCTTGCAATAAAAAGAGGCCGAAAAATCACCCTTCCAGATTATCCCCCAATTACACTATACCATTGGAGTGATACCGCCTTTAACCTTGGAATTACGAATACAGAGATTGAGGGTTTCAAGGTGAGGATATATGACGTGGAGAAATGTGTCTGTGATGCAGTAAAGTATAGAAACAAAATCGGCATAGATGTCTGTACGGAGATTATAAAGGAATATCTGAAACGCAGAGACCGCAATGTCAGTAAACTGATGAAATACGCCTCACAACTGAGAGTTGCCAAAACATTGAGAATATATCTACAAATGGAATTATAAAACAAGAATATGACAACAAAGAATAATGCTCGTTCTGTAAGAGCGAAACTGCTTAACATATCAAAAGAAGAGAACGTCTTCTACCAAACGATATTGACACGATACTTTCAAGAGCGTCTGCTGTACCGGCTGTCGGTAAGTCCATACAAAGAACGCTTTATATTGAAAGGAGGCGCATTGCTGTATGCCCATGAGCATTTGAAAGCAAGGCCAACATTGGACATAGATTTTACAAGAAGCCATTACTGCCACATTTGAGAATAGAGGCACCGCCATCTCTACCGACTATAGCCTGTTCGAAGATTCTTTTGCGACAGATGACAAACGAAACATCATGTGGAATAGCTACTTGAAGAAAATCAAATTCAAGGAACCATTGACATTCCAAGAATGTTTGGGAATACATCACACAAGAATTGAAACAATATATGGAAAAATAAAGATATTGAGATATCTCTTATCAAGCTCTCTCATTCGGAGGGCTTTTTTTATGCCCTAAAACATACGAAAACAATAGGAAAACCAACTATGGAGTAACGAAGGAGCAGCAAAGGATTATCGAAGACGAAATAAATTAAGTTCTTACTCATATCCTTGATGTTCTAACAAAATCTGTTTCATATACTCAACACTTTTTGTAAAAACAGTAAAAGTGTTGAGTATACGAAACGCTCTTGATGAAAATATCGAATTTGTTGTGTATATCTTTATCAATATTCTTTCTTCAGTTTTTCACCGTCCCAACCCCACGACTCATAGTCGTTGCCATTCCAGCGTTTAAGATAGTTGTCGGCAATAATATCGGGCATTCCGTTATGAATCTTTTCAAGGATTTTGAGAGTTGCACCACTTACGACATTATTGTCTTCACTTCCTATTTCACGACCATCCTGCCAACGTATTATCTGTATGCTCATATAGCTGCCATAGCCTCCAGCATGTGACTCATCTCTATGTATAACCACACTCTCTTCCTCACCATCTCCATCAATGTCTATTGATATGGTTTGGTTGCCTGTGCCATCATTGGCAAAATAGTCGTTCATGCGCAGAGTAGTACGCACACGTCCTACGTCCTTTGTGCGGTCCTCAATGCGCTTGAGGTTTCCTTCACGGAATGAGTATATTATCCAGCGTATGCCTTCACGCTGCAACAGCTGCATATTTCCGTCGGTTGTAGTTTGGGTTGTAGGCATACTATTAAACTCCAAATTCTCAGTTTTCTTGAATGCAGACTCCTCCTTGTCGTAGTATACAATAAATGGACAATATAATTCACGTTCGTCCGACTCATAGACAATGGCTTCCATGTCGCCATTATTGTCGAGGTCGTGTTTATTGTCAATCATAATTTCATTGTATTCTGATGTGATGTCTGTGGCAATCCATTCTTCGCCCATTTTGGCATACAAAACATTGTCTTCCACCTTATAATCGCTGACATTTCCTTTGTCATTGGATGCTGTAGTCTCATTGTTGTTCGTCGAGTCTGATCCATCGAGATATATTGTAAACCGTATTATATCCTTGTCGTTCACCGTCGGGAAATAATAATAGGCATTCACTCCATCTTTTTTGCTTGGCTTGAAGGTTGTGACAAGAGTCTCTATATCTACGTCAGATAGTTTTGATGGATCCAACAGCACACCATCAGAAACCTCATCCTTGTGTAGCTTGTCAGTTATGGCAAGTTGGTATATTGCAAAATCCTCGTTCGAAGCATCGCTTGTGTCAATCCATCTTAAGGATTCTTCCAGTTCATAATATATGTTGACGTCGGTAGCAGCCGTTGATGCCAACAACACCCCATTGTCGAGCACACCCATCTGCATGTCATTGCCAGCGAACATCTCGTAAGTGCGGAAGAACATATCCTTGTATTTGCCTTCCTCTATAAATCTATAGTTTTCCCATCCATATGACATCTTTTTGATAGTTGCCGTAGTTATCGGCTCTGGCTTCACCTCTGTGCATGCTGATTTCTTAACCCAAGCCTCGCGCACATTATACTGACTGATATGTACTTTATACCACTCGGAAGTCTCCTCAATAACAGGATACACCAAACCATCCGAAACCACATTGCTCTGTATGTGATAACCTTCTTGCAAGTCGGCTTCAGTCCACACATATATCGGGTCGCAGTCACCATCGCATCCACTATCCTTCAGTTCATCACTATTAGTGTCGGGCATTCTATACAGATAGGTGTCATTACCATTAACAATGACAAACTTTTTCCATGTAGGTTTCTGCAAGCCAAGAATGTTGTCGCTCTGCTTGTTTCCGCCGAAAGCGAAGAAGCTGATGATGCCGATAAGGGCAACGGCGATGATGCCACCGAGGACGTAGCCCCATTTCTTACCATTCGATGATTCTGTTGTTTCATTTGTGTTGGTGTCTTTCTCTTTGAAAGTATTTATTTCGGTAGAAACATTGTTTTCTTCCTTGCTCTTTTCTGTCATCAAAGGAGCTTGTTCTTTCGTTTCATCTGTCGCAATTGTCTTTTGTGGAGGCTCTATGCCGCGGATTTTATAATAGAGCCAACGGCTTCCTCTCCACATAAGTAAGTGAGCAAAATTAGTTTATATAAAATATTTATTGTCTTTTCCCGTTTT
>OCLF01000002.1_pt1 | contig 119271 bp, 105 predicted proteins | sample 1502881 | NCBI WGS metagenome assembly OCLF01 (sample SAMN03418267, study PRJEB22391) | human gut metagenome | biome: human-gut; feature: organic feature; material: feces | host: Homo sapiens | place: Tanzania | collected 2013-01
GTTACACTCATTTTTTAATTGTTAAAACGGTGTAAAGTAAATCTGTATTAAGTCATCATACTTTTTAGAACAAAAAACTCGTTGCATGGTTATGTATTTACCACGCAACGAGTTTTTCTTTTTTTTACTATGAAATTAGTCTATTCCCTTATTATTCCAATACAATCTTCTTGGTAATATTGCCTTGTTTCATCACATACACGCCCTTGCCAGCTGGCTTGCCGCTGAGCAATTTGCCGCTGAGGTCATAGTAGTGTGTGGCAGAGGTGTTGGTGTTGCTTGTTTTGATACCTTCTATGCCAGTTGTAATCCAGTCCTTGTATTCTGAGCGAGCAGAATTGGCAACCTGGCAGTTGGTGGCGTCATCTGAATCGTAGTTGGAAATGTAGGCTACAACCTGCATGTTCTCTACCTTGCAATCGTTCTTGATGGTGATGTCGGTAGAATAGTCATAGTCGTCGCCATTCCATTCAATCTCGTCGCCCCATGTGCTGTTGAAGCCACGGTTAACATGCTCGTGGATGTAGCTGCCTGATGCACCAGCCTGGTTCTGGGCTGTAATGTCATCCTCAAGAGCAACAACATTGATGCGTGCCGGAAGCGATGTTATGTCGGCCTTCGAGCGCGAGCCTTTCACGTTGACATGCAGCAGATAAGGATTGCTCTCATCGGGTGTAACGCTCAGTTTGAGGCTTACGTAAGCCGGCTTTTCAAGCGCATAGTCCACCATTGTATTAAACTGATCCTGTGATGATGGGCAATATACTGGGGTAGTGCCTTCGTCCATCACGGTGCGGTCGAACATTACAGCTGGTGCATAGGTTGAGCCGCCTGCGTTGTAGAACCACAGATAATCATCGTCGCATGTGGCGGTGAGCCAGTCGGTGTAGTAGCCAGCGTGGCGTGTGATGACGTTCACGCGCTCGGCGTAGTCCTCATTTCCAAGCAGGGTCTTGATGTAAGATGCCATACGCGGACAGTTAGGACATTTCTCGGTGGTGAATTCCTCAATAAGCACATTGCGTGTGAAATCCTGGGCAATCACTTCAAATTGTGCCGAGAGAGTGTTGTCAGAAGTATTCTCGTCCTCGCCTTCGTTGATATCGGCAATCTGAATGTTGATGGTGCGTGCCACATTGTCAGGCGTGCCTACGTTGGGATTATCCACAACAAAGCTGTAAATCTGTTCGTCCTGATAGCCCAGACTGCATTCTTGGGCTATGTCGTATGTGCCGTCGTAGCCATCTACCGAGCAGCGGAATTTGAATCCGCTGATAGTCATAGTGGCAAGGTTCTTCACTGTAGCCTGCACCTTCAACTTGCCGTTGCTAATGGCATAAATGGGCTGTACAGTGATGTCTCTGAGCGAGAGGTTCACCTTTGGCAGTTTGTCGCCATAAGCAAGAGCCTCCACAGAGAGCACTCCCTTCTGGCTCATGTCCTCCCAATCTCCGTTTTGTTCCTGAAGATAGAAGCCGCCTTCAGAGTGGTCGGATGTGACAACAGCGAAGCCTGTGCTCGAACTCTTCTGATGGAAAGAGAATCCAATGTAGAGTCCGTCGTCGAGTTTTGCAGGAATGTTGTAGGGAGTGTTGAGCGCTACAAGGTTCCAACCCTTCTTTAAGTCGGCCTTTGACAATGCTCCTTGGGCAATGTTCTCACCGTCGAGCGATGTGCGTAGCCACACTACAAGCGAGTCGATATTCAGCTTGGAAGCCAAGCCAGCACGTATTGAGTCGATGTGGCAGTCGGCAAATGTCGCCATGAGATTGCGGTTGACATGTATTGCAGCCGAACGCCACACATTCTTCTGAGCAGAGCTAACCACGCCACGTGTAGGGGCTTGTCCCGAACAGTAGCCTATTGCCACTCCGCTCACTTGTTGTGCTTGCATGGCCATAGCCATGACAAGCACAAGGAGTGTTAATAATGTTTTCTTCATGATTAAAGACTTTTATTTCTTAATGAACTTGGTAGTCTTCACGGTTCCGTCGGCATAAGTGGTGCGGATGATGTTGACACCCTTCTGCGGAGTAGTGATGCGGCGGCCAGCCACATCAAACAGCTCCTGGCTTGAAATCTTGGCGTTGCCGTCTGTGATAGCAGTCTTCACACCGGTTGTATTGCCCCACTTGTCCATTGTCCATACGAAAACGTCGTCGAGCTTAAGGAGCCACTGGCCAGTGCAGTCGTGGTGGCGGAACAAGATGCAAACGTCTTCGCCAGCATAAGGCTTGAGGTCGATGGTCTGGTATGACCATTCGTCTACCTTGTTTTCATCGAGAGTTTCTGAGAATACAGGCTCAAGGCTGTTGAGGTTTTCGGGATTCTCAATCATTTCTTCAGTGGCAACATACACGCTGTAGTGTTCAGCTGGGCGTTTCTTGCTCTGAGCTGCTGCATACCATGTGAGCATTGCGCCTTCCTCAGGAACGCTTACAAGTGGCGAGATGGTCCAGTTGTCGGGAGTGATGTCACCGTTGTTGAAGCTGTAGGATGCAGAACCGAGAAGCTGCTTGCCGCTGTGGCAATACTCAGGGAAGTCGCCTCCGAAGAGGTTGTAGCCGAGGTTCCAACTCTCGCCATCCTTGTCGGCATCGTAGATAGACCAGCCATAGGCGTCGTCCTCAAAGTCGCCAACGAGCAGATAACCATCGTCGTCCTTGGCAAATCCCTCGCAAGCCACGGTGAAGTCGCCTGCACTTGTCTTGATTGTAAGGTTATCCTTATACTCGCCAGGAGCTGTAGGATAGAACCATAGAGTCACGTTGAGTGTGTTGCCAAACTGAGCCTGATCGGTAGGAATGATGCCATAGAAGGCTCCTGCCTGTGGTATGTCGAGCACCTTAAGAGGTTCACTGCCGAGGTTCTTAAGCTGTACAGTAGCAGTGGTATAGCGGTTGTAGCCCACGAATGTAGAGTCGAATTTAGCTTCTGTATCTACAAGCTCGGCATTGTTCTCCTTGAAGTCCATAAGCTTGAGTGAAAGATCCTTAATGCGCATGCAGTCGTCACCGGCATAGAGAGTATCGCCAATCTGGAGGTATGTGAAGGTGATAGAGTGCTCACCAGGCACACACTGCAGGAACTTAGCCCAATTCTCGTCGCTTCCATATACTGTCTCCGAGTCAGCCTTGCGCACACCGCCCGGCACGTCATTCTGTCCACTTGCCATAGGATGGTTGATAGCAATCTGTCCGAAGTCGGCAGTATACCAGTTGTTTACGTCCTCGGGAGCGTTGCAGTTGATGTCACCGTCCCATGAGAGGATACCAATCTTGCCCTCTGGCACTGTGAATTTGGCTGTAAACTCGCAACGGTTGCCTACGTAGTCAGGCTGCTTGGCTGTGGAGTTGTAGGCTACGCCGTTCTCTACGAGCCATGGTCTCTGTCCGTCGGTAGTGAATGTGAAATCGCCTTCCTTAACAATTGACTGGAAGTCTGGCATGTCGCGTACAAGCGCCTTAACGGGTACGGTGTAGGTTCCGGCGTTAGTCTCAAGTGTGATATTGCCGTTGTATGTGCCGGCCTTGTCGGTGTTGAGGTCAACGTATACGGTGGCTGTCTTCATTGTAGCCACGTTGTTGTCGGCAATCTCTGTTGTGAAAACGCTGTTGTCTGCTGTTGCCTTTGTTATGTTGAGCGGATTTGCGCCCTTGTTCACAATCTCAATCTTGCCAGTTCCTGTAGCAGGTTCTTCGGCTGATGTGAGGAAACTGCCAAGGTCAAGACTTGTGGTCTTCAGTTCGGCTGCATCTTTTGCAAGGTCATTGAGTGAGAGGTCGAGGTCGTATACATAGAGTCGGTTCTCGTCGAGACCAGAATAGTTGTAGCTGTCATACTGGAAGCGAATCTCGTGCTTGCCAGGAGCAAGCTGTACAAAGTCGGACATGTCCTCGTTGACACCGGTGAATGCCGAGAATGCCTGGTTGTCTACAAACACACCGCCTGCGTTGTCATACCATTGCGAACTATTGTTGCTCACACCCTTCCAAGAGAATGTTCCGAGCTTGCCTTCCGGCACTTCTAAGTTGACATATAGTTTTGACGATGAGTTGCCTTTGCCGTGAGTGGCTGAGGCAGCCACATTGGTGCCGTCTTCGAGCTGTGTAGGTTCAAACGGATAGTCAAGTTCTGTGGTGAGCTTCATGTCGCCGCCCTTGATAGCCTTGCTGTAGTCGGGATAGTCGGTAACAGTGCCAGTGTACTCCATCATGTAAGGCTCGTCGCCGCCGTCCCACTCGATGGTTGAGATACCGTCATAGTCGCCAGCCTTGGCGTTCTCAAGTGTCACGTCGATTGTTTGCAGGCTTTGTGCCTTGATGGTTCCGGCTACTGGGTCAACGCTATAAGAGTCGCCGTCCGATTCTGTCTCGATGGCATAGTCGGTTTCAGCGCCGCCGAGGTTTGCAAGATAGAATGTCTTTGATACAGGATAGCTAACGAATGTATTGCCAAATTTCAGTTCGTTGCCTAATGCCACAATGTATGGTTTGTCGGTAGGCTTCTGTATGTAGAGTTGCTTATAGGCCTCCTGCACACCGTAGCTCTGGCTGCCGTCGGCGGTGAACATGTAGGCACATACTGCCTGGTCGGTTGTGATGCGCTCGAAGTCGCCTTCAACATGGAACACCAGTTCGTTGTCGGGTATCAGTTTTTGATCATCGCCTACTGTTCCTGACATGAGCACGGCGGGATAATAGCCGTAGAAGTCACCGCAGATTGTGGCCTCTGCAAACTTGCTCTTTGTAGGTACAGTTATGGTCTTCTTCTCTGGATCGTAGGTTCCAGTGAATGGATAATCGTGTGCAGGAGAATAAGATGTGGGGTCGTAGAGGTTGAAGAAATTAGTGAATGTCACCTTGGTGCCATCCACAGCCACACCTATATTATAAGCAAGCACGTCGCCTCCTTCTGATGTAAATGAGTAGCCACTGAAATAAGACTGTGCCACTGAGTAGCATTGCACAGTGTCTACAGTCTCGCCAGCGCGGCGCACTTGACGCTTCGCTTGGTTTTTGAGAGTCTCAAGACGTTTAGATGTAGTGTTGTTGGCAGTCTTGTTCTGCTTCACCAAGTTCTCGATGGTGGCACGCGAGAGGCGCATGTCCATCTGAAGCGGATTGAAACCGTCGGGCAATGCCTTAGGGGCAACACCCTTGCGTGCTTGAATCATCTGCTCGGTGAGAACTCTTTGCTGTGTTTGTGGTGTCTGCGCTATTGCTGTCACGCCACATCCTGCAAACATCATGAGTAATAGAAAATTCTTCATAAGCTTTGCTTTTTGATATTGATGACTAAGTTTTTCTGTTTACGATGGCAAAATTAAGCATTTTTTCAATACAGATAGTCATATTCATTTATTTAGATGTAGACAAGGATATATGTAGACAAAACGGTACAAACAACTGATAATGAGTTGTTTGCACCGTTTTTTGACGTGTTGTCATGTAGACAAGTGACGTTTTGAGTTCGAAATTTGTTACTTTTCGAATGTTTTTTGCAATATTCTGTAATCTCTTATTGTGTATTTAGTTGTAATTTAACACTTGTGTTTTGGTTGCGGTTTCCCTTGCCCATACCCACGTGTAAGAGCCATAAAAATGGTTTAGAACGAGTCGAGAAAGTCGTTAAGAGTCTCGTATTCATCACTCAGGGCCATCTTCTTTTTCTTTAGTCTGTATTTGCGTGTGCGCAATGTTGCGTCAGAGATGTTGAGTAGTAGTCCTTGGTCTTGTGCGCTCACACCGAGTTTGAGCAGACAACACAAGCAGACATCGTCGGTTGAAAGGTCGTTGAATTGCTCCATGAGCCGGCTGGCAAAGTTGTCGTAGCACACATTGGTGGAGTTGATGAGATTTTGCTGTTCTTCTGATGTGAGTGCAATGTTGCGTGCCGACGTGATTTTCTTCTTCTCGTTCATCGATGGCAGTTGCTCTATCTTGTGAATTACGTCGTTGTTGCTGAGCATTTTTACTTTCAGCTCGCTCTGCTGTTGTCTTAGCCGTTCTATCTGCTCGTCTTTTGAGGATAAGCTTGCCATAAGCTCCATCTGCTTGTCTTGCGCCTCTCGTTGTATCTTCATTAGTTCATAGTTGTGTGCCTTCAATTGCGAAAGGGTCTGCTGCAGCAGGTTTTCCTTCATACGCAGTGCGCTTTCTGTGCGGTGGCGATAACGTTGGTACAGATAGACAAATACGGCAGCAATGGCACACAGAATACCGATGAGAGCCGCAACAAGGGCGGTCTTGCGTTGGTTGGCAAGTTTTAGGTTGTCGCGTTCAGCAGCAACGATGGCGTAGTTGTATCGTCGTGCCACTTGCGCAAGTTGTTTGTTGCGGTCTTCCACATATTGCGAATCAACGTACATGTAGGATGTATCTTTATATTGAAGGGCTGCAAGCAGGTTGCCCTTGCCTTTTTCCAGCTCGCTGAGTTCGCTGTAGTAGGTTGCTTTCTCATAATAGCGGTTGTCGAGTCTGCCGCGTTCGATGTATATGCGTGCCGAGTCGTACATACCAAGTCCTAAGAAGCATGTCCCCTTTATTCCGTAAATACTTTTGTCTGGATGTTTAGTGGCAGCAATCGCCAAGTTGGAGTAATGCAGGGCTTCGCTGTGGTTGTTTTGCATCTCAAAAGCCGAAGCTTTGCTCTTGTATAGCCATGATAGCCACGGGCTATTGTTGTTCTTGGCTATTGTTATGGCTTTGTCGAGCAGTTTATGGGCATCGTCATACTTGTTTTGGAACAACATAGTCCATCCCTGCATTCCAAGTATATGTGCCAAGCGGTTGTTGTCGCCAAGTTTTTTAGCGAATTTCTCAGCAATTTGCAGCTTGGCTGTAGCCTCTACGAACGGCGGTTCCACCTTGAGCAACCACCCCCAGTGGGCATATGCAATATAAAGCAAAGTCCATTGGCGTGAGCCCTCGAGCAGCTTGGCGGCATGTACATAGCATGGCATGGCCTTCTCATCGTCGCCCGTCTGTTCGAATGCTTGTCCTGTAGCAATCAGTGCGGCAGCCTTCACCTCGTTCTTATTGTTGCTTTCGTTGAAGTATTTTTCCACAGTCATAGCTACAGAGTCGCTCTCGGTATCTTTTTTGTTGTTGACATCGACAAGCAGTTTCAATACGTTGTATCGTGCGTGGTCTTCATCGGTGTTTAGAGCAGAGCTGTCAGTGCGTGAGTATATGCTTTGTGCTGAATCATTCGACGTTGCTGCTGCCATAATAGCTTCGTCCGACAATGACGCCATACGTTGTCTGTTGTCACATGCGGCTGTCAGCAATGCGATGATGGCGCAAAATACCGTGCGCAACCATATTATATTCTTTGGGTACATTTTTAATATATTCTTAATCTTTTTGCAAAGGTAATGTTTTTTTTATACACTTTAGCAACTCCTTTTCTTTTTAATAAAACCTAAAATTTCAGTATATAATAAGGTATACGGAAAAATATTCTTACTTTTGCGCCCAAATTAAAGAACACAAAGCAAAATCATGCAAGAAAATTTAGTAATCGTCGAGAGCCCCGCAAAGGCAAAGACTATTGAGAAATTCTTGGGCGAAGACTTCAAAGTGATGTCGTCCTACGGTCACATACGCGACCTGAAGAAGAAGGAACTCAGCATTGACAAAGATACACTCCAACCCGACTATGTCATCCCTAAGGACAAGGAAGATCTCGTAAAGAAACTGCGCGAGAGCGCAAAGCAGGCACACAAGGTGTGGCTCGCATCCGATGAGGACCGCGAAGGAGAAGCCATCTCATGGCACCTTTGCGAAGTGCTCGGTCTTGACGAGGCATCAACCAACCGCATCGTCTTCCACGAAATCACAAAACCCGCAATTCTCGCTGCCATTGCCAGTCCACGCCATCTTGACATGAACCTTGTCAACGCGCAGCAGGCTCGACGCGTGCTCGACCGTATAGTAGGTTTCAAGCTTTCTCCAGTACTTTGGCGCAAGGTTAAGCCGGCACTCTCGGCAGGTCGTGTGCAGTCGGTGGCTGTGAGACTTATCGTTGAGCGCGAGCGTGAGATTCAGAATTTCAAGAGTGAACCTTACTATCGCATCAACGCCATCTTTGCTATAACCAATGCCAATGGTTCGCAGTCGGAGGTGAAAGCCGAGCTTGACAAGCGTTTCTCAACCCACGACGATGCAATCGCTTTCCTCGAACTCTGCAAGGATGCTGAGTTTACAGTGGACACTGTTACAAAGAAACCTCTCAAGCGTATGCCGGCTCCACCGTTCACCACATCAACCCTCCAGCAGGAGGCAGCCCGCAAACTTGGCTTCTCTGTCTCGCAGACCATGATGGTGGCACAGCATCTCTACGAGAATGGTCTTATCACCTACATGCGTACCGACAGCGTGAACCTCTCGAAACTCTGTCTTGACGCTGCCAAGGAGACCGTGACGAAGCTCTATGGCGAGGAGTACAGTTCCACACGCAACTTCCACACCCACTCCAAGGGTGCTCAGGAGGCCCACGAGGCCATACGCCCTACCTACATGGCAAACACGACCATCGAGGGCACCGCTCAGGAACGCCGACTCTACGACCTTATATGGAAGCGCACAGCAGCAAGCCAGATGTCGGAGGCGGTGATCGAGAAGACCACCGTGAGCATTGCCATGACTGGAGCCACTGAGCATTTCATTGCAAATGGCGAGGTTGTTAAGTTCGACGGTTTCCTCAAGGTATACCGCGAGTCTACTGATGACGACCAGGACACAGCCAAGGATGAGTTCTCCCACAATCTGCCCGTTATCAACGAGGGTGACAAGCTCACACGCCGTGAGATTATGTCTACCGAGCGCTATTCGCAGAGTCCGGCACGCTACACCGAGGCAAGCCTCGTGCATAAGCTTGAGGAACTTGGCATCGGACGTCCGTCAACATATGCTCCAACAATCTCTACCATACAGCAGCGCGAGTATGTGCAGAAGGGAGACAAGAAGGGCGAGGAACGTCCTTATGTCATCGACTCGCTGCGCGGAATAAAGATTACTCCCACACGCAAGGTGGAGCTTACTGGCAATGAGAAGGGCAAACTTCTGCCTACCGACATAGGTATCGTGGTGAACGATTTCCTTATGGAGAACTTCCCAACCATCATGGACTACAATTTCACCGCCAAGGTGGAGCAGCAGTTCGACCTTATCGCCGACGGCAAGGAGGAATGGACTGACATGATGCAGCATTTCGACCGTGAGTTTGAGCCTACTGTAGAGAAGGTGATGAACGCACGTTCGGAGCATAAGGCTGGCGAGCGCAAGCTGGGCGACGACCCTAAGTCGGGTCATCCTGTATTTGTGAAGATAGGTCGCTATGGTCCTGTGGTACAGATAGGTACTGCCGACGACGAAGAGAAACCTCGCTTCGCGCAGCTCCCTGCCGACAAGAGTATGGAGACCATAACGCTTGAGGAGGCTCTTGAGCAGTTTAAGCTCCCGCGCAAGGTGGGTGAGTTTGAGGGCAAGTCAGTGACTATCGGTGCTGGACGCTTCGGCCCTTATGTGCTCCACGACAAGAAATACGTGTCGATTCCTAAGGACGAGGATCCTATGTCCATCACACTTGAGCGTGCCGTCGAACTCATCGAGAGCAAGCGCAAGGCTGAGGAGGAACGCCACTTGAAGCAGTTTGAGGAAGACCCGAATCTCGAAGTGTTGAACGGACGCTACGGTCCGTACATCGCTTTCGACGGCAAGAACTACCGCATTCCGCGTGAGCTTCACCCCAAGGCTGCCGAGCTTACCTATGCCGAGTGCATGGACATCGTGAACAACCCACCGGCTCCCAAGAAGAGAGGTGCGGCTAAGAAGAAATAACTCTGTGTAAGATAAAAAGTAGACCACTATGATCCGAATAATCCTTATCGGCTACATGGGAGCCGGAAAAACAACAATAGGAAAGGCACTCGCCAAGGCACTTGGAGTGACCTTCTACGACCTTGACTGGTATATCGAGACACGTATGCGGCGCACCGTGAAGCAGATATTCGACAGCGAGGGTGAAGAGGGATTCCGACGCATCGAGCATAACATGCTGCACGAGGTGGCGGAGTTTGAGAACGTTGTGCTTTCGTGCGGCGGAGGCACACCGTGCTTCTTCGACAACATCGACTATATGAACCGACAGGGACCGGTGGTCTATCTCAAGGCTTCGCCCGAGGTGCTCTACGAGCATCTCAAGATGGGCAAGTCGGTGCGCCCGCTATTGCTCAACAAAACTCCCGAGCAGGTGCGTGAGTTCATTGAGGAACAGCTTGCCTATCGCGAGCAGTTCTACTCGAAGGCTCACTATACACTCGACATAAACCTGCTTGACAACTACGACAAGATAAACGTGACTGTCGAGAAACTGATAGAACTTTTGAAATAAAACCCAAAACTCAAAAATGAAAAAATGGACCATTGACGATTCCCGCGAGCTCTACAACATCAACGGTTGGGGCACCTCATACTTTGGTGTCAATGAGCGCGGCGACATGTATGTCACACCTTGCAAGGACAACGTGCAGATCGACCTGCGCGACGTCATGGACGAGCTTCAGCTGCGCGATGTCACTCCGCCAGTATTGTTGCGATTCCCCGACATTCTCGACAATCGCATCGAGAAGACCTCAAGCTGCTTCAAGAAGGCTGCCGAGGAATATAAGTACAAGGGCGAGAACTTCATCGTCTATCCTATTAAGGTGAACCAGATGCAGCCCGTCGTGGAGGAGATTATCTCACATGGACGCAAGTTCAACCTCGGACTGGAGTGTGGCTCTAAGCCTGAACTTCACGCTGTGATTGCCGTGCAGTGCCAAAGCGACTCCATCATTGTGTGCAATGGATATAAGGACCAAAGCTATATAGAGCTGGCTCTGCTCGCACAGAAGATGGGCAAGCGCATATTCATCGTCGTTGAGAAGATGAACGAAATCGGACTGATTGCCTCTGCTGCCAAGAAACTCGGTGTGCGTCCGAATATCGGCATACGCATTAAACTCGCCTCTTCTGGTTCTGGCAAATGGCAGGAGAGTGGTGGCGACGCTTCTAAGTTTGGACTCCGTGCCTCGGAACTTCTCCAGGCTCTTGAGACTCTCGACGAGAAGGGACTGCACGATTGCGTGCGACTGATACACTTCCACATTGGTTCGCAGATAACTAAGATTCGACGCATACAGACTGCCTTGCGCGAGGCTGCCAACTTCTATATCCAGCTCCACAAGATGGGCTACAACATCGACTTCGTTGACTGTGGCGGTGGACTTGGCGTTGACTACGATGGCACCCGCTCTTCAAGCTCCGAAAGCTCTGTCAACTATTCCATCCAGGAGTATGTCAACGACTGTGTGTACACCTTTGTCGACGCTGCCAACAAGAATGGCATTATCCATCCTAATCTAATCACCGAGAGTGGACGCTCGTTGTCGGCCCATCACTCAGTGCTTATCACGGACGTGCTTGAGACAACTTCGCTGCCAGAAATGTCTGAGGAGTTTGAGCCTTCGGATGCCGACCATCAGCTTGTGAAGGACCTCTACGAGATATGGGACAACCTCAACCCACGCACAATGCTTGAAGACTGGCACGATGCCGAGCAGATACGCGACGAGGCTCTCGACCTATTCTCGCATGGCATTGTCGACCTGCGTACACGTGCCGAGATTGAGAGTATGTATTGGAGCGTTTGCCGTGAGGTGAACAGCATGGCTAAGACATTGAAGCATACTCCCGATGAGCTGCGTGGACTGGACAAGCTGCTTGCCGACAAGTATTTCTGCAATATCTCTATATTCCAGTCGCTGCCCGACGCATGGGCCATCGACCAGCTGTTCCCGATAGTGCCTATACAGCGTCTCAACGAGCGTCCTACACGCAATGCCACTCTCCAGGACATCACTTGCGACAGCGATGGCAAGATAGCCAACTTCGTGACCAACCGTCAGGCTACTCATGTGCTGCCCGTTCATCCTATCAAGAAGAATGAGGACTACTATCTCGGTGTATTCCTCGTGGGAGCTTATCAGGAGATTCTTGGCGATATGCACAATCTCTTTGGCGACACCAATGCCGTGCACATCTCAGTTAAGGACGGAGGCTACCACATCGACCAGATATTTGATGGCGAGACCGTTGAGGAGGTGCTCGACTATGTGCAGTACAACCCTAAGAAACTTGTGCGTCAGCTTGAGATTTGGGTAACCAAGAGTGTCAAGGCGGGCAAGATTTCGCTTGAGGAAGGCAAGGAGTTCTTGAGCAACTATCGCTCGGGACTTTATGGATATACGTATTTGGAGTAAACAATTGGCTCCACTCAGTAGTGTGGTAGGGCATCATGCCTTACCACACAATTATTTTTATCGACTTATGAAAATCACAGTAGTAAAAGTTGGCGGTGCCGTGGTTGAGGACCCGGCACAGCTCACAGCTCTTCTTGAAGGTTTCAAGCAGATAGATGGAGCTAAGATATTGGTTCATGGTGGCGGAAGACGAGCCACTAAGGTTGCTGCCGCGCTTGGCATAGAGAGCAAGATGGTAGGGGGTAGACGCATAACCGATGCACAGATGCTTGAGGTGGTGACCATGGTCTATGGTGGATTGGTCAACAAGAATATTGTTGCGCAGCTGCAGTCGCTTGGCATTGATGCCATCGGACTCACCGGTGCCGACATGGATGTCATCCGCTCGCACAAGCGTCCGCTTAAGGATGGTGTCGACTTTGGTTTTGTGGGCGACGTGGATAAGGTGAACGCCAATCGCCTTAAGACGCTTGTTGAGGCAGGCATGACTCCAGTTCTTGCTCCTCTCACTCATGACGGATGCGGCACAATGCTCAATACCAATGCCGACACAATAGCTTCGGAGACGGCGCGTGCCCTTGCCTCATTATATGATGTAACGCTCGTATATTGTTTCGAGAAGCCCGGTGTGCTCCGCAATCCCGACGATGACGCGAGCGTGATACCCACAATCACACGCTATGACTTCCAACAGCTCACTGCCGATGGCACAATATCAGGAGGTATGCTACCGAAGATAGAAAACGCCCTTGCTGCCGTTGAGGCTGGAGTGAAGAAGGTTGTAATAACAAAGGCCGACTGTCTTGGCAATAGTGGTAGCGGCACGGTTGTGTGCTAATACACATAATGTGTATTTTTTTTGTTTCCTCGGGAGGAAAAATTTTCTTCCTCCCGAGGAAACAATTTTTTATGTCCGAGTAGCTTGATGTTTTTTGCCTACTCATTCTCATAAAAGGGTGGTGTTGCGTTGAAAACGCGACCTCTTATAGAGAGGTAATATAAAATAAAAAAAAAGCCTCGCAAGTCGTGTGACCTGCGAGGCTTAATAAGCTGCGCTTCAAGATGGACTTGAACCAACGACCCCCTGATTAACAGTCAGGTGCTCTAACCAACTGAGCTATTGAAGCATTGCATTTACAATCGTTGTTTCTCGATTGCGGGTGCAAAGTTAGCTCTTTTTTTGGAAACTGCAAAACTTTTGCAGCTTTTTTTTGATTTTACTTCAATTTAATTGCTTTTCTTACGGAAAAAGCATATTAACGACACTATTCCTGCCAATGCGCCTACCGAATAGCCTATTGTTGAGGATAGTCCGAAAGCTGTTTTCGACACCATGAGGAAGGTGGCGCAAACCACAGTCATGAACACGGCAGGGATGAGTGTTATGATGTATGGCTTGTTCTCGCGGGCGAGATAAACGGTGCTGGTCCAAAGTGTGAATACTGCCAATGTCTGGTTGGCCCATCCGAAGTATTTCCATATTGTGTTGAAACCATCGGGATTCTCAATCTGCCAAAGAAGCATGGCGAGCGATGCCACAAACAAGGGTACACATATATATATACGGTTCATCTTCTTGCGCTGACTCAGTTTTATGGCTTGCGCAATGATGAGACGTGCCGAGCGGAAGGCAGTGTCGCCACTCGTGATAGGAGCTGCCACTACACCAAGCATGGCAAGAATGCCACCCACAAGACCAAGCCAGTCGTTGCAGACAAGACTTACTACCATTGGGGCAGAAGTGTGGTAGCCAGTGGCAGTGGCACTGGCAATCTGCTCGTAGCCAGGCTGGGGAGCATCGTAGAAGAACCACATTGAGACAGTGGCCCATACCAATGCCACCATGCCCTCGGTTATCATGGCACCATAGAAAATGGGGCGACCCTTACGCTCCGACTTCATGCAGCGGGCCATGAGCGGACTCTGTGTGGCGTGGAAACCGCTTATTGCTCCACAGGCTATAGTGATGAAGAGGCATGGGAATATGTCCTCGGTGAAGGTGGAGGGGTCGGTCTGTTTGCCCAGATTGCCAAGCCCGTCCCACAGTTCGGGCAATGCAGGCATCTTTATGAGCAGTACGGCCGTGAGAGCTACTGCCATGAAGAGGAGCGAGAACGAGAATACGGGGTAGACCTTGCCTATAATCTTGTCGATGGGGAGCATGGTGGCGATGATGTAATATACGAATATCACGCCAGCCCACATTATCATATTGCCACTGATGTGGCCAAGAATCTCGGCAGGACTATACACAAACACCGTGCCCACCATTATAAGCAGGAACACTGAGAACACGAGCAATACCCTTGCAGCTGCGGTGCCAAGATACTTGCGCACAAGGGCAGGAAGGTCGCTGCCGCCATTGCGCATGGAGAGCATTCCGGTGAGGTAGTCGTGGGTGGCTCCCGCAAATATACATCCAAACACAATCCACAGATAGGCAGAGGGGCCAAACTTGGCACCCATTATAGCGCCAAAGATAGGACCTGTGCCAGCAATGTTGAGGAATTGTATCATAAACACTTTCCAATAGGGCATTGCCACATAGTCGATGCCGTCGGCGCATGTGATGGCTGGAGTGGGACGGTCGTCGGGAGCAAATATATGTTCGACGAAGCGTCCATAAAACAAGTAGCCGGCAATTAGGGCTACGACAGACAGAAGAAATGTTATCATTATTTAGTTATTATTGGTTATGGAGTGCAAAATTATATTTTTTTGTTGAGAATGAATAACAATTTGCTAATTTTGTAGGCGAAATAGAAGAGGAGACTAATAAATGTTTCTGTTAAACGAAGTTAAATAGAAGAACGGCTTGTAACATTTCCCCCATACAGTCGTCTTCAAAATAGAGCACAGATGAAAAAGATAAATTTTCGCAATGACATTTTGCCGATGAAGGACGCACTCTTCCGGCTTGCACTCCGCATAACGCTAAGTCGTGAGGAAGCCGAGGATATAGTGCAGGAAACACTTATAAAGGTGTGGAACCGTCGTGACTCGTGGGACACCATAGAGTCGATAGAAGCCTTCTCGATGACAATATGCCGCAATATGTCGCTCGACCGCTTGAGGCTGCACGACAATCAGAACGCATCGCTTGACGATGATGACAGTTCGATAGGCAGCGAACGACTCGATTCCGGCTCCACTCCCTACGAGCGCACTGTGCAGCGCGAGAAGGTGGAGATAGTGAGGACTCTCATTGACAGTCTGCCTGAGAAGCAACGCTCATGTATGCAACTGCGCGACTTCGAGGGAAAGACCTATAAGGAAATTGCCGCGGTGCTCGGCATAAGCGAGGACCTCGTGAAGGTGAACATCTTCCGCGCACGGCAGACAATAAAACAAAAATTCTTAGAATACTACAATTATGGACTATAAATACATAAACCAACTTTTGGAACGCTACTGGCAGGGCGAGACCACGCTTGAGGAAGAGCAGATTCTGCGCTCGTTCTTCAGTCAGCTATGCGTACCTGAGGAGCTGGCGAAATACCGCCCACTGTTCGTATACGAGCAGACAGAACCTAAGGCAGACCGCTTGGGTGATGACTTCGACGAGCGACTCTTGGCCATGATTGACGAGCCACAGCATGTGGCAGCACAGCGAGTAAAGTTGAGTCAACGTTTCGCTCCGCTGTTCAAGGCCGCTGCTATGGTGGCTATAGTGCTCACACTGAGTCAGGCTGCACAGTTCTCTTTCCAGGCTGGCGACAATGCAACGGGCAATTCGATTTACACTCCACGCACAATCAATGGAGCTTCGGTTGCTCTTAACGATTCGGCGCGACTCGACACTATCAAGAAGGGCAATATTGGCGCGGAGGTGACTCCGCAGATAAGCCAGAATACACCTGCCATCATTAAATAATGGCTTAAGCCCTATGAGTCGGCACCCCTCACATAAAAAGACAAATTTCTATGCTTTCTCAATAATAAATCATTTTTAGTTAAAACAAACAGACTCGAGGCTGAGAAGCTTCAAGTTCTCTCAAATTTTTCATAACATACTAACGTTTGGCTGACCGCTGTGATTCTCCAGAGTCCAGCGGTCAGTTTTTTTTATTGTATCCCGTGAAAAGAAGTGTAAGTAGAGGATTATGCGCATAATAATACGGTAAAGTTACTAAAATATTGCATATTTATTAATATTTATACAAATACTAATGTGGGTACGTATAATTATACAATGGAATATGTATCTTTGCACCATAATTATCAAGAAACATAAAGAATCACCAGAAAACATAATATATCAATACATTATTTAATATATGGCTTACAGAAAGATTACAGCCGCAGAAGGTGCGGCGATGATAAAAGACGGCGACAACATAGGGTTCAGTGGTTTCACCCCCAACGGTGTACCCAAGGCTGTGATACGCGAACTCTCCAAACGTGCTATAGCTGAGCACGAGGCAGGACGTCCGTTTAAGGTGGGCATTCTCACCGGTGCATCGTCGTGCCAAAGCCTTGAGGGTGACTTTGCCAACGCCAATGCCATTAAGTTTCGTGCCCCATTCTCTACCAATGCCGACTTCCGTCGACACGCCAACCTTGGCGAGATAGACTATGAGGACATGCACCTTGGACACATGGCAGAGCGATTGCGCCGTGGCTTCTATGGCGACATAGACTGGGCCATAATCGAAGTGTCGGCCATTGAGATGGCTGGCGACAAGATACATATATTCCTTACCTCGGCTGATGGCATTGTGCCTACTATCGTGCGTTTGGCAAAGCGAGTGATACTGGAGCTTAACATGTTCCACGACCCGCGTGTGCGCTATCTGCACGATGAATATGAGTGTGAGGAATATCCCAACCGCCGCCCCATTCCTCTGCTTTCAGTTGGTGGACGCATTGGTAAGGAATATCTCGAACTTGACCCTTCGAAGCTTGTAGGCGTTGTGGAGTGTTGCATTCCTGAGGAGGCTCGCTCGTTCAAGGGACTCACACCTGAGACCGAGGCGATAGGCAATAATGTGGTCGATTTCTTCCTCTCAGACATCAAGAAAGGTCACATTCCCCCAACAATGTTCCCTATACAGAGTGGTGTGGGAGTTACTGGCAATGCCGTGATGAAGGCAATAGGCCAGAACGCCCATTTACCAAAGCTTGAGGTGTTCTCGGAGGTGGTGCAGGATGCTATCATCGACATGATGCTTGAGGACAAGATTGCCCACGCTTCGGTGGCTGCAATGACCGTCAGCAATGAGTGCTTGAAGAAGGTGTATGACAATATCGATTATTTCAAGTCGCGCATCACATTACGCCCAAGCGAGCTGAGCAATTCTGCAGAGCTTATCCACCGTTTCGGAGTTATAGCCATGAACACGGCATTGGAATGCGATATCTATGGCAATGAGAATTCGTCGCATGTGTGTGGCTCCAAGCTGATGAATGGCATCGGTGGCTCGTGCGACTACGAGCGCAACGGTTCTATAAGCATCTTCTATACGCCTTCTACTGCTAAGAACGGTTGCATTAGTGCAATTGTGCCGCAATGTTGCCACATCGATTCCACCGAGCACGACGTTGACGTGATAATAACCGAGCAGGGTATTGCCGACCTCAGAGGAAAGGGTCCGGCACGTCGTGCCGAGGAGATTATCAACAACTGCGCCCATCCTGACTATCGTCCGCTCTTGCGCGAATACCAGCGCATTGCCTCGCAAGGACATGAGCCGTGTGCTTTGAGGGCAGCATTCGCCTTTCATGACACCCTTGTGAATAAGGGTGACATGAGGTTGACGGACTTTGGAGAATACATGGGGTAATTTCTAATTATTAATTGGCTGTGGGGGCTATACTATTGGCAGCGATATTCCCTGTATCTTCTGATAGATGTCGAGGGCAAAGACATCGGTCATGCCCGAGATAAAGTCGATTACGGCCATAACGCGTGTCTCGAAGTCATCGCTGTTGATGTCGTACTGGTTGCTGAAACGCTTGCGCAACTGTTCGGAGTGGAACTTCTCGGGGCTGACGGCAGCCTCGATGAGTGTTTCCATGAGCGTCTCCATAATCTTATAGCCTGACAGTTCAACGTCGAGTACAGGCTTTGAGTTGTAGATGCGGTGGAAGCTCACCTCTGTGCAGTGGCGATAGGCGTCGCGCACCGATGGCTTAATGTAGTCGATAAGGCAGCCCTGGAAGTCGCCAGCGAGAATCTCTTGCTCATGCTCCACAAAGGCTTTGGCACACTCATGCTCAAGGAGTCCGATGGTGCAGGCACGCAGATACACAACCTTCTCGTTGTTGTCGGTAATGCCTTCGTCGTCGATGCGGCGGAGGATTTTTTGTTTCTGGGCTTCATCAAAGAATCCGAGTAGCATCTGCATTGTCTCGTCGAACGAGAGAATGCGCAGCTTGTGGGCATCCTCAATGTCCATTATCTCGTAGCAGATGTCGTCGGCTGCCTCTACAAGATAGACTAATGGATGGCGGGCGTAGCGCAATGGCTCGCCTTCGGCAGAGAGACGGCGCATACCAAGGTCGTCGGCGATACGTTGGAAATAAGGTTCCTCGAAACATAGGAAACCAAACTTGCCCTTTTTCCCGGCGCAAAGACTTGAATGGGGATATTTCACTATGGAGGCAAGTGTGGAATAAGTCATTACGAAGCCACCCTCGCGTCGTCCGTGAAAGCGGTGGGCAAGCAAGCGGAAAGCGTTGGCATTGCCTTCGAAATGCGTGAGATCGTTCCAAAACTCAGGACTTAGACGTTGGCGCAACTCTTCGCCCTTGCCCTCACGGAAGAATGCCTGTATGGCTTTCTCGCCAGAATGTCCGAAAGGAGGGTTGCCCATGTCGTGGGCAAGACATGCTGCACTCACAATGGTGCCTATCTCCTCAAACAGAGTGCCTGCAAGTTCGGGATGGATATTCTTCAAGTCACGTGCCACATCGTTGCCAAGCGACATACCCACACTTGCCACCTCAAGCGAGTGGGTGAGGCGGTTGTGTACAAATATGCTGCCCGGCAAGGGAAACACTTGTGTCTTGTTCTGCATACGACGGAATGGAGCCGAGAATATGAGTCGGTCGTAGTCGCGCTTGAATTCGGAGCGGTCGTCATGGCGTTCGGGATGGCGCTCTTCCTGTCCCAGTCGCTTGTTGGATATGAGTTGTTGCCAGTTCATTGCTATTGTTTCTTAGTGATTTTGCTATTGTTAATATGGGGTTTTATGTTGCAAAGTTACTAAAGTTTGTCTATACAAGTGAAAAACAACAAAAAATTGATGATACTTGTAGCATTTGTATTAAATTTGTAGTCAGTATAAGTAGATATATGACACCAAAACAGTAACTTAAATTAGAATAATATGAATAAGAAACCGAAAAACTTAGGATGGATTATCGCCGGAGTGGTGGTATTGGTGCTCGTGCTTTGGGGCGTGGGCGGTTATAATGGACTGGTAAACCAGGACGAGGAAGTGAACAACAAGTGGGCTAACGTTGAGACACAGTATCAGCGTCGCAGCGACCTCATTCCTAATCTTGTAAGCACCGTGAAGGGATATGCCAAGCACGAGAGCCAGACTCTTGAGGCTGTCATGGCAGCTCGCTCACAGGCTACCCAGGTGAAGATAGACCCTTCTAACTGTACCCCGCAGCAGCTTGCACAGTATCAGAAGGCTCAGGGCGACGTGACAACTGCACTTGGCAAGTTGCTCGCTATTACTGAGAACTATCCCGACTTGAAGGCAAACCAGAACTTCCTTGAACTTCAGTCGCAGCTTGAGGGCACAGAAAACCGCATCAATGTGGCTCGCAAGGACTTCAACGATGCCGCCAAGGAGTATAACGTAAGCATCCGTCGTTTCCCAAAGAGCATTATAGCCGGAATCTGTGGCTTCGACAAGAAGAACTATTTCGAAGCTGAGGCTGGTGCCGACAAGGCTCCGAAGGTGGAGTTCTAAGCGGTCGATGCAGACAGTAATAAAGAATTATGTATTAAGAAGAAACGATTATGATAACCCACGTTGGTCTATTGAAAGATAAAACCTGTAGTAGGGTTGCCCATCGCTTTACGCGGATTATAGCCTGTCTGCTGTTTGTGTTTATGGCAGTGCAGGCGTATGCTGCTGATGCCAAGCAATACACCATCAGCGATGTGCCTAACGTGCGCCTGACCGATGCTCGGCAATACGTTAGCGACCCTACTCGGATACTGTCTATGGCAGCACGCGACTCCATAAATGCTGTGCTTGGACGTTTGGAGCAGTCAACGGGCATTGAGACAGCTGTGGTTATGTTGCCAAGTATCGGTGATGAGGACATATTCGACTTTGCCCACGAACTCTTCCGCAAGTGGGGCATTGGCAAGAAGAAGTCGGACAATGGTTTCCTTATCCTCTTTGTCATGGACCAGCGCAAGGTGAGGTTCACTACGGGTTATGGCATAGAAGGCACCATGACCGATGCCATGTCCAAGCGCATTCAGATGCAGCAGATGGTGCCGCGCTTCAAGCAAGGCGACTGGGACGGAGGCATGGTTGCCGGAGTGAAGATGTCGGCCAAGGTGCTTGACGGTTCGATGCAACCTGAGGCCGACAGCGACGAAGACGACGGCATGTTAGGAGCAATTCTTGTTCTCGTCTCGATAGTTGTCATAACAATGTTTGTAATATACCTCATGGGTGAGCAGCAGCGTTGTCCCAACTGTCATAAGAAGGGAGCATTGCAGAAGGTGGACTCCAAGATTATGCGCGTGGCAGGTGGAAGACATGGAAGGAAGGTTCGCCGCACTACATACATCTGCAAGCATTGTGGACATATTGTCACAAAGGATCAGGATGTCGATGATTCTGGCAATGCTTTGGCCAATGCAGCCATACTTGGTTCTATGCTTGGCAGTGGCAGAGGTGGTGGAGGCGGAAGCTTCGGTGGTAGCTTTGGAGGAGGCTCTACGGGAGGTGGAGGCTCTACTTCGGGCTGGTAACTTGTTTTGTGAAATAGATTTTGACATTTGACAATGGGGAATTATGACAATCTTTTCATAATTTTCCATTGTCTTAATAATTTATATAATCAAGAAGAATATGAAAATTCAAATAATCAACGGTCCTAATCTTAATCTACTTGGCACACGCGAGCCGGGTATTTATGGTAGCAGTACGTTTGAGGACTATCTTAAGAAGCTTCGCGCACAGTATTCCGACGTGGAGATCGACTATTATCAGAGCAATATTGAGGGTTGCCTTATCGACAAGATGCAGGAGGTGGGTTTCGATGTTGACGGTATTATCCTTAACGCAGGAGCCTATACCCACACAAGTGTTGCCCTGCAGGATTGTATACGCTCATTGAAAAGTCCCGTCATAGAGGTACATATAAGTAATGTGCACAAGCGTGAGGAGTTTCGTCATAAGTCAATGATATCATGTGCTTGCATGGGTGTGATATGCGGATTTGGCATGGACTCTTATAGATTGGCTCTGGAGGCGATAAAGGGAAGTAAATAATCAAGAATGAGGAGTAAGAAGAAATGACTGAAGAATTAGAACAATATGTCCTGTCCCATTCCGCTCCCGAGGGCGACTACCTTTACCGCTTGTATCGTGCCACAAATATCCATACCATTCATGGACGTATGGCATCGGGCCATTTGCAGGGACGAATGCTCAAGATGCTTGTAGAGATGATTCGACCCAAGAATATTCTTGAGGTTGGCACATTCTCCGGCTATAGTGCGTTGTGCATGGCAGAGGGACTGGCGGCTATTGACGAAGGCGGCAATGAGCAAGGCAGGAAAAGCAAGGTGTGGACATTCGAGATAAACGATGAGATGGAAGACTTCACCCGTCCTTGGCTCGAAGGTTCGCCCGTGGCCGAATATATAGAGTTCCGCATAGGCGACGCGAATGTTGAGGCTCCAAAGCTTGGTGTGGAGTTTGACATGGCTTTCGTGGATGGCGACAAGCGCACATACGTCGAGACTTACGAGATGGTGTTGTCGCTGTTGCGACCAGGAGGTTTCATTCTTGCCGACAATACCTTGTGGGATGGACATGTGACAGACCCCGCCTACGACCACGACCATCAGACACAAGGCATAAGACAATTCAACGACCATGTGGCTCAGGATAATCGTGTAGAGCAAGTGATAGTGCCGTTGCGCGATGGACTGACGCTGATAAGGAAGAAGTAAAAGAGTGGGGAGCAAGGAGCAAAGAAGTCGCTATCCGAAGATAGGCTAACTCGTTTTATTAGCAATAAATTCCCTTATTTCAATATAAAGCAGTAACTTTGCACCTTGAATAATCACTGTAAACAAGAATATAACAAAATAAAGACATGTCATTAAAATGTGGTATCGTAGGACTCCCTAACGTGGGCAAGTCCACTCTTTTCAACTGCCTTTCGAATGCTAAGGCACAGGCAGCCAACTTCCCTTTCTGTACAATCGAGCCTAATGTGGGCGTAATCACAGTACCCGACGAGCGACTTACTAAGCTTGCCGAGATAGTTCATCCGGGACGCATCGTTCCTGCCACTTGCGAAATCGTAGACATCGCAGGCCTTGTTAAGGGCGCATCAAAGGGCGAGGGACTTGGCAATAAGTTCCTTGGCAATATCCGCGAGACTGATGCCATTATCCACGTGCTCCGCTGCTTCGACGACGACAATATCGTGCGTGAGGGTGGTGCAAGTGTCAATCCTGTTGAGGACAAGGAGGTGATTGATACCGAGCTTCAGCTTAAGGACCTTGAGACTGTTGAGTCGCAGCTTCAGAAGCAGTCGAAGATTGCTGCCATTGGCAATAACAAGGATGCCAAGGTGGCTGTAGCCGTGCTTGAGGCTTACAAGGATGTGCTTGAGCAGGGTAAGAACGCCCGCACAGTGGAGTTTGAGTCGAAGGAGGAGCAGCGTTATGCCCACGATCTCTTCTTGCTTACTGCCAAGCCAGTGCTTTATGTATGCAATGTGGATGAGTCTTCGGCAAAGAATGGCAACAAGTATTCTGAGCAGATTGCCGAGATTGCTAAGAGCGAGGGTGCCGAGATGCTCGTGATTGCAGCCAAGACCGAGGAGGACATCGCTTCGCTTGAGACCTACGAGGACAAGCAGATGTTCCTTGAGGAACTTGGACTTGAGGAGAGCGGTGTGAACCGACTCATCAAGAAGGCTTATAGCCTGCTCAACCTTGAGACATTCATCACCGCTGGCGAGATGGAGGTTAAGGCTTGGACTTACCACAAGGGATGGAAGGCTCCACAGTGTGCTGGTGTCATCCACACCGACTTCGAGAAGGGCTTTATCCGTGCTGAGGTCATCAAGTATGCCGACTATATACAGTATGGTTCCGAGGCTGCTGTGCGCGAGGCAGGCAAGCTCTCTATCGAGGGCAAGGAGTATGTTGTGGAGGATGGCGACATCATGCACTTCCGCTTCAATGTGTAATAATCATACATAAAAATGATACTCAACTACATTGTATGGGACCCAAGCATCATTGCCTTTAAGGCAGGTCCTGTTGTTGTGCATTGGTATTCGCTGTGCTGGCTCATAGGTCTTGCACTTGCCTACATCATTGTGCAGCGACTGTATAAGGAGCAGAAGGTGAAGGGGGAGCTTTTCGACCCTCTCTTTGTCTACTGCTTTGTAGGTATACTTGCTGGAGCACGTCTCGGTCATTGCCTGTTCTATCAGCCCGACCTCTTCCTGTCCAGTTGGGAGCATTTCGTAGAGATATTTCTGCCTATCGACTTCCTGCCGCAGGGAGGATGGCGTTTTACTGGCTATCGCGGACTTGCGTCGCATGGTGGTACGCTTGGCTTGATGCTTGCCCTTTGGCTCTATGTGCGCCGCACTAAGATGAACATTTGGCAGGTGCTCGACAACATTGCCATTGCCACACCGGTGACAGCATGCTTCATACGTCTTGGCAACTTGATGAACTCCGAGATTATCGGTAAGGTGACCGATGTGCCTTGGGCGTTTATTTTCCAGCAGGTAGACGGAATGCCGCGTCACCCAGGACAGCTCTACGAGGCAATAGCCTACGCTCTGCTGTTCTTCATAGGATGGACAATATATCGTCGCCGTCCTGAGCGTGTGGGCACGGGCTTCTTCTTCGGACTCTGTCTTACCTATATCTTCATAGCCCGATTCTTCATCGAGTATACAAAGGAGATACAGGAGGCGTTTGAGGCTTCTTTGCCTCTTGACATGGGACAGTTGCTCAGCATTCCGTTTGTGGTGATAGGAATTGTCTGCATGATGGGTGGCAAATGGATGCAGCGCTTTGCCGACATCGCTAAGAAGTAACATTTTGCTGAACTCTCAAAAGTTCAGAGCTTATAGTAGTTAAAAACTTAAAGAAGTTAAAGCCAAGGGTCTCTTTGCTGACTATTTTGCAGCAAAACATTTGGCTTTAACTTCTTTTCTTTCTTATCCCTTCTATACATATTTAAATAGTATCTTCTTTTTTGGGTTTTAATGCTATGTAACTCAAATTAATTTACTAATTTTGCAAAGTCAATGTGACAAAACCCGTAAAACAACAAGATTATACTAAAAGTTATTTACATAATATGAATTTACTTGAACACATTGTTGCGCGCGCTAAGAGCGACAAACAACGCATTGTGCTCCCCGAGGCAACTGAGGAGCGTACACTTAGAGCTGCCGACCGCGTTTTGGCCGACGATCTTGCAAACCTTATCCTCATTGGTAATCCAGAGGAAATCAAGTCTCTCGCCGAGAAGTGGGACCTCCACAACATCGACAAGGCTACTATCGTAGACCCGGAGAACAACCCGAAGGCTGAGGAGTATGCCACTCTGCTTGCAGAGCTTCGCAAGAAGAAGGGCATGACTATCGAGCAGGCTCGTGAGCTTGTTAAGAATCCTCTCTATCTTGGTTGCATGATTATCAAGACCGATGGTGCCGACGGACAGATTTCTGGTGCATTGAGCACAACTGGCGACACATTGCGTCCTGCATTGCAGATTATCAAGTGCGCTCCTGGTGTGACATGTGTCAGCGGTGCAATGCTTATGCTCACACACGAGCATCAGTATGGCGACGACGGTATCATCGTTATGGGTGACGTTGCCGTTACTCCAGTTCCTACTGCAGATCAGCTTGCTCAGATTGCTGTTTGCACAGCACAGACAGCACGTTCGGTTGCTGGCATCCAGGATCCTCGTGTTGCTATGCTCAGCTTCTCTACAAAGGGTTCGGCTAAGCACGAGGTAGTAGACAAGGTAGTTGAGGCTACACGCATCGCTCATGAGTTGGCTCCTGAATTGAAGCTTGATGGTGAGCTCCAGGCAGACGCAGCCCTCGTTCCTGCAGTAGGCGAGAAGAAGGCTCCAGGCAGTGCTATTGCCGGTCATGCCAACGTGCTCGTTGTTCCATGCCTTGAGGTTGGCAACATCAGCTACAAGCTCGTTCAGCGTCTTGGCAATGCTATTGCTATTGGTCCTATCCTCCAGGGTATCGCACGTCCTGTCAACGACCTCTCTCGTGGTTGCTCAGTAGACGATATCTACTACATGGTAGCTATCACTGCTTGCCAGGCTATGGATGCGAAGTAATTGCACAAATCAACATTGCGGCAGCATGTCGCAACAACTCAAAATACAATAATTCAAAAATTAAATATAAAAATGAAAATATTAGTGCTCAACTGTGGAAGCTCTTCCATCAAGTATAAGCTCTACAATATGGACGACAACTCAGTGCTCGCAGCTGGCGGCGTTGAGCGTATCGGTCTTGATGAGGCATTCATCAAGGTAACTCTCCCTAACGGCGAGAAGAAGAAGATTATGCACGATATGCCTGACCATAAGGAAGGTGTCAACTTCGTGTTCCAGTGTCTTCTTGATTCAGAAATCGGTGCTATCAAGAGCCTCGATGAAATCGATGCTGTAGGCCATCGTATCGTGCAGGGTGGCGACCTCTTCGAGAAGAGCGTTATCGTAGACAAGTCGGTTGAGGATGGTATCGAGAGCCTTTGCGACCTCGCTCCTGTTCACAACGCTGGTCACTTGAAGGGTCTTCGTGCCGTTGACAAGCTCATGCCTAACACTCCTCAGGTATGCGTGTTCGACAACGCCTTCCACAGCACAATGCCCGACTATGCTTATCTCTATGCCGTGCCTTACGAGCTTTACGAGAAGTATCACGTGCGCCGCTATGGTTTCCACGGAACCTCTCACCGCTATGTATCACAGCGTGTATGCGAGTATCTTGGTCGCGACATCAACACACAGCGCATCATCACTTGCCACATCGGCAACGGTGCTTCTGTATCAGCCGTTAAGTTCGGCAAGTGTGTCGACACATCAATGGGTCTCACCCCGTTGGCTGGCGTGATGATGGGTAGCCGTTCTGGCGATATTGACCCTTCTGCCGTTACATTCCTTATGGACAAGCTCGGCAAGAAGCCTCAGGAGATGGCCGACTTCCTCAACAAGGAGAGTGGTGTGCTTGGCATCTCAGGCATCTCAAGCGATATGCGTGAGGTTGAGAGCGCAGCCCAGGAAGGCAACGAGCGTGCTCAGCTTGCTCTTAAGATGTACAAGTATCGCATCAAGAAGTACATCGGTGCTTATGCTGCTGCTATGGGTGGTGTCGACATCATCGTATGGACTGCTGGTGTAGGCGAGAACCAGGCTGACGTTCGTCTTGACTCTTGCACTGGTCTTGAGTTCCTCGGTGTCAAGATGGATGCTGAGGCTAACAATGTTCATGGCGAAGAGGCTATTATCTCTGCTCCTGATTCTAAGGTTACAGTTTGTGTCATCCCGACCGACGAGGAGCTTATGATTGCCAAGGACACTATGAACTTGCTCCAGAAGTAAATATGCTGTCTGCCAATACATAGATATTGGCTGAAAGTATAAACAGATTTTTCCAAAGACCACAGAAACCTCTTCTGATTTGTCATTCACAATTAGAAGTGGTTTTTGTGGTCTTTCATTTTATAAGCCTTATTAATTCTTTACTCACATTCCGCTGTTTCTCACATATTTTGTATATCTTTGTAGAGAATTTTGGGGACAGCCAATGTGTTCCCCAACACTAAACTCTGCAAACAATAAAACATGGACATACAGGAATTTAACAATACAAAATGGAGCCGTAACGTGATACTCGTTGATGGCGACTATGTTGACTCGGTAGCCTTCAACCTCTCGGTGAATTTCGAGCGTATGATAGGCAGACGTATACCAAAAGCCGACACTGCAAGATGGATCGACTGCATTGCTCTTGACGGTGGAATGCGCGAGGGAAGAGACTCCGATGGCGAAACTCAGGTTATCTTTATCCATTCCAAGGACAAGTCGCAGCTCGAAAACTTCAATCCTGGAGTATACGAGAAGGACCTCAACGCACAGGCTTTCAAGGACAATCTTGGCGAGTTTATCTTCAGCTCTTATCCTGTGGAGGATGTGGTGAAGCACGATGATTTCTTCCTCGATCTCCTTAAGACGGTTGTCAACCATAAGGATGTGCATAGGGTGATGGCTATACCTAATGCCGAACATGCTCCGTTGTGGGATGCCCTGCGTCATGCCTTGCGCGATATCGACGATGAGGAGAAGCGTGTGACTCTCTTTGCTATGCAACCTCTCGAAGGAGGCAACTTCAAGCAGGAGATTTTGGGATATTCGCTGATGAATGCATTGGGGATAAGAGGAAACGAGATTTAGAATTTTGAGTTTTGAATTTTGAATTGTGCGCTATGCGCATTAGGAATTGTTCAATTTTGAGTTTTGAATTTTGAATGTTGAATTTTGAATTGTTGCGGTAGCACCGCAATGAGGAATTTTTCAATGTTGAATTTGGAGTTATTCAATTCCTTGATGTTGAGTTATTCAATCTTCAATTCTTCAATTTTTAATTCTTCAATTCTTTATTTCGGATTCTTCAATATTCAATTATTCAATTCTCGATATTGACTATTTAGCAGAAACAAATTATTAAATCAAATAAACAAACGAAGAAATGGGAAAAGTATTAATGATTGGCGCCGGTGGCGTCGCTACAGTAGCAGCGTTCAAGATTGCTCAGAACGCTGACGTTTTCACCGACTTCATGATTGCAAGCCGCACGAAGTCGAAGTGTGACCGTATTGTCGAGGCTATCGGCAATCCCAACATCAAGACAGCTCAGGTGGATGCCGATGATGTGGAGCAGCTCAAGGCTCTCTTCAACGACTACAAGCCTGAATTGGTCATCAACCTTGCATTGCCTTATCAGGACCTCACAATCATGGAGGCTTGTCTCGCATGTGGTTGCTCTTATCTCGACACTGCCAACTACGAGCCTAAGGATGAGGCTCACTTTGAATACTCTTGGCAGTGGGCTTACAAGAAGCGTTTCGAGGATGCTGGCTTGACCGCTATTCTCGGTTGTGGCTTCGACCCGGGTGTTACAAGCATCTTCACTGCTTATGCCGCAAAGCATCACTTCGACGAGATTCAGTATCTCGACATTGTTGACTGCAACGCCGGTAACCATCACAAGGCTTTCGCCACAAACTTCAACCCAGAAATCAATATCCGCGAGATTACTCAGAAGGGTCTCTACTGGGAGGATGGCAAATGGGTGGAGACAGCTCCGCTCGAAATCCATAAGCCGCTCACATATCCTGAGGTTGGTCCTAAGGAGAGCTATCTGCTCCACCACGAGGAGATTGAGTCGTTGGTGAAGAACTATCCTACCATCAAGCGTGCTCGCTTCTGGATGACATTCGGTCAGCAGTATCTCACTTACCTCGACTGCATTCAGAACCTTGGTATGTCGCGCATCGACGAGATTACCTACGAGGCTCCTCTTGCCGACAACCCAAGCGAGAAGGTGAAGGTTAAGATTGTTCCTCTGCAGTTCCTCAAGGCTGTGTTGCCTAATCCTCAGGACCTCGGCGAGAACTACGACGGTCAGACATCTATCGGTTGCCGCATCCGTGGCCTTAAGGACGGCAAGGAGCAGACATACTATGTATACAACAACTGCTCTCACGAGGCTGCCTATAAGGAGACAGGTATGCAGGGCGTAAGCTACACCACTGGTGTTCCTGCCATGATTGGTGCAATGATGTTCTTCAAGGGCTTGTGGCGCAAGCCAGGCGTATGGAACGTTGAGGAGTTTGATCCAGATCCATTCATGGAACAGCTCAACAAGCAGGGTCTGCCTTGGCATGAGATCTTTGGGGGAGACCTGGAGTTATAAATTTTGAATTTTGAGTTTTGAGTTTTGAATTATCGCTATGCGATTTTGAATTATTCAATTTTGACTTTTGAATTATTGCTATGCGATTTTGAACAACTTTAGATTTACATTATATGAGTGACTTTGGAAGCCTCTTGGAAGATAAGTGCATGAATTTTTCTATTCGTATAGTAGGATTATGCCGATTTCTGAATGAGGAAAAGCATGAATATAGAATTGCTGACCAGATGTTCCGCAGCGGTACGAGTATCGGTGCAAACATTGCGGAAGCACAATGTGCAATAAGTAAGAACGACTTTATTGCCAAACTATATATATCGCTGAAAGAGTCAAACGAGACTTTGTATTGGTTGCGTCTTCTGCAAAAAACGCAATATATAACAGATAAACAGTATGAGTCTATATATAAAGATTGTGAAGAACTGAAACGGATGCTTGTGTCTATAACAAAGAAAATGACTACAGCAAACAATATATAAAGTTATTCATAATATAAAGTTGTTCATAACAATTCAAAATTGAATAATTCTTCATCGGCAAAGCCGATAATTCAAAACTCAAAATTCAAAACTCAAAATGCGCAAAGCGCACAATTCAAAATTCAAAACTCAAAATTCAAAACTCATTTTATGTCTAAAGAAGAAGAAATGAATCTCGCTCAGGAGGGCAAGCTTAAGGCTCTCCAGGCAGCGATGTCTAAGATAGAAAAGGACTTCGGCAAGGGCTCTATCATGAAGCTTGGCGACGAGCAGGTGGAGAATGTCGAGGTGATTCCTACTGGCAGTATTGGTCTTGATGCAGCTCTTGGCGTAGGTGGCTACCCTAAGGGACGTATTATCGAGATCTATGGTCCTGAGTCGTCGGGTAAGACAACACTTGCTATTCATGCTATTGCCGAGTCGCAGAAGCGTGGTGGTATTGCTGCTTTCATTGATGCTGAGCATGCTTTCGACCGTTTCTATGCAGCCAAGCTTGGTGTGGATGTCGACAATCTGTGGATTTCTCAGCCCGACAATGGTGAGCAGGCTCTTGAGATAGCCGACCAGCTCATTCGCTCATCTGCCATCGACATTATCGTTATCGACTCTGTTGCTGCCCTTACACCTAAGGCAGAAATCGAGGGTGATATGGGCGATAACAAGGTGGGTCTGCAGGCCCGACTCATGTCGCAGGCTTTGCGTAAGCTCACATCTACTATCGCTAAGACCAACACCACATGTATCTTCATCAACCAGCTTCGCGAGAAGATTGGCGTGATGTTCGGCAACCCTGAGACTACAACTGGTGGTAACGCCCTTAAGTTCTATTCCTCAGTGCGTCTTGACATCCGTAAGGTCACTGGCATTAAGGATGGCGACCAGATTATCGGCAATCAGGTGCGCGTTAAGGTTATCAAGAACAAGGTGGCTCCTCCTTTCCGCAAGGCAGAGTTCGAGATTACCTTCGGCGAGGGTATCTCTAAGGTAGGCGAGATTGTAGACCTCGGTGTGGAGTATGGCATCATCCAGAAGTCTGGCTCATGGTATAGCTACAACGGCTCTAAACTTGCCCAGGGACGCGATGCAACCAAGTCGCTGCTCAAGGACAATCCAGAGCTTATGGACGAGCTTGAGGGACTTATCAAGCAGGCTATCGACGACCGTAAGGAATAAGCATTTGCAGCCACATAACCTTATATATTATGGGTTGTGTGGCTGTAACTAAAAAAATAACGCTGAAAATTTGGCGGTAGAATAAAAATTGCGTAACTTTGCATTCGCTATTGTCCTATGGTGTAATGGTAGCACAACAGTTTTTGGTTCTGTTTGTGGTGGTTCGAATCCGCCTGGGACAACAGAAAAAGCCTTGCTCTTCTTAAGGAGCAAGGCTTTTTCTGTTTTATACCTCCGTAAGGTCCACATGATTCACCATTACTTTCTCGTGCAGGAAGATGCGGGCTGTCTCGCTGAAGCGTTCCTCGCTCTCGGTGGTGAGATAGCGGCATGTACCTCCTTGTGTTATGTTGCGCTCCATCTCGGGATGACGCTCAAGATAGTTGCGTAGTGACTCTGCCACATAAGAGCCTTGCGACATGATGCGCACACCGTCGGGCACATTCTTCACTACCGACGACATTAGCAGAGGATAATGTGTACAGCCAAGGATGATGGTGTCAATCTCTGGGTCCTTGCGCATGAGTTGGTCTATGCGCTTCTTTACGAAATAGTCGGCTCCTGGCGAGTCTGCCTCACCTGCCTCCACTATTGCTGCCCACAGCGGACATGCCACGCCTGACACCTGGATGTCGGGAAAGAGCTTGCGTATCTCCATTGAGTACGACTGGCTCTTGATGGTGCCCTCAGTGGCAAGCACTCCTATATGGCGTGTGTGTGTGAGCTCGCCTATCACCTCTGCCGTAGGGCGTATTATGCCAAGCACACGGCGTGCAGGATCGAGTTTAGGCAGGTCGCGCTGTTGAATGGTGCGCAGAGCCTTTGCCGAGGCTGTGTTGCAACCCAGTATTATAAGGTGGCAACCCATAGAGAACAGCTTAAGCACCGCTTGACGTGTGAACTGATACACTACCTCAAACGAGCGGGAGCCGTAGGGAGCACGTGCGTTGTCGCCAAGATACATGTAATCGTATTGTGGAAGGAGTTGGCGAATGCCGTGTAGCACGGTAAGTCCGCCATAGCCAGAGTCGAACACTCCTATAGGACCTGGAGATTGGGGGAATATCATTGGATGATTATTTACGTTAAGAGAATTGTTCTTTAATTTACTTAATAGCGGCCTTTACAGCCTCTGTAGCGTCCTCGCCCATCTCAGGGTTTACATAAGGACAGGCGTCGTTGTCGGTGTTTATAACGAAGGCATAGCCACGTTCGCGTGCCACATTGGCCACAGCCTCGTTGAGCTTCTTCTTTACTGGAGCATAGGCGTCGGTCTCAGCCTGCTTGAGCAGTTGCAGTGCGTCGTTCTTGAAAGCGATGTTCTTCTCCATCATCTCCTGCAGTTCGCCCTGGCGCTTGCGGAGGATTGAAGGCACAAGGTCGCGTTGCACTTCAAGAAACTCCTCATACTTCTCGTTGAACTCCTTTTCTGAGCGTTTCATTTCGGCATCGTATTTCAGCTTCAAGTCGTCGATGCTGCGCTTTGCCAACTGATAGTCGGTCATTGATGTGAGCACGGTGTTGTAGCTAAGGTAGCCGAAACGTATCTGTGCGCTTGCTATAAGAGGCAGGGCAAGCAAAAAAATGAATAGGATAAATTTCTTCATAGTCGCGTTTTTTATTTCAATGGATAATTGATAATTTTCGAAGGATGCCATTGGCAATGGATAATCGAAAACTGAAAATGGACAATTATGATTATCCCTTTTGTATCATTAGCGATATAAGGTTAAGCTAATCATAATTGTCCATTATTTAAGTTTCGCAAGCGAAAGAAGTTAAGAAGTTCTGACTTTATTTCTTTGTTGCAGCTGGCTTGTTGAGCTGAGCCTTCACCTCGGCAGTAACGTCCTTGCTGAGAGTGTCGCTGATGTAGGGGATGCCAGATGTCACGTCCATGATGTAAACATAGCCGCCTGCCTTGCCTACAGCCTTGATAGCCTCTACGAGCTTGTTGGTGATAGGACCAATCTTGTCCTGCTGGAGCTTGCCGAGAGCCTGCTGGTTGTCCTGGGCAGTCTGCTGTATCTTCTGATACATCTGCTGGAGGCTTTCCTCAGTCTCCTTCTTCTTGGTCTCGTTCATTGTCGAAGCGTTCTTGTCGTAGTCCTGGGCCTTGCGCTGGAGTTCGTCCTGCATAGCCTTGAGGTCGTTGTCATACTGCTTGGCAGCAGCCTCTACCTCACCGCGGGCCTTGATGAACTCAGGCATCGACTGCATGATTTCCTGAGCGTTTACGTGTCCGAACTTCTGTGCGAATGTTGCCAATGGCATGCACAACATAAGCATTAAAATAAGCTTTTTCATTGTTTCTTTTTGTTGTTATTTTTATTATTAATATTTTCTTTAATTGGAGTATCCCAACTTCTGCAGCACTTCGTTGCTGATGTCTATCTTTGGCGAGCCGAAGATGATGCCTGCATCGGATGCTCTGTCGAGCACAAGCGAGTAGCCTCGCAAGTCGGATATCTCCTTCACAGCGTTGTATATTTCCTCCTGTATGGGCGACATTAGACTCTCGCGCTTCTTGAACAGCTCACCCTCAGGACCGAAATACTTGCGCTTTAGGTCGCTTGCGTCCTTCTCCTTCTTCATGATAGCCTCTTGGCGGGCCTTCTTCTGTTCGGCAGAGAGGAACACCATCTCGTTCTGATAGTTCTTGTACATGGTAGAGGCCTCGGTGTTGAGAGCCTCCACCTCAGCCTGCCATTTCTTCGAAACCTGGTTGAGCTGCTCGTTGGCACGCTCATAGGCAGGTATGTTCTTAAGTATGTACTCCATGTCGAGGAGTGCGAACTTCTGTGCGTTTGCCGTCAGTGCAGCTATTGCAAAGAGGCATATCAGCATTATCTTTCTCATAATAATACTCTTTCAATTTAAAATTCCTGTCCCAAGATGAAGTGGAACTGTGAGCCACCTCTTGTTCCGAACACCTTGTCGAAGCCGTATGCCCAGTCGATACCCATCAAGCCTACCATCGGGAGGAAGATGCGCACACCGATACCAGCCGAACGCTTCATGTCGAATGGGTTGAACTTCTTGGCCTCTGTCCAGGCATTACCACCCTCAATGAATCCGAGTCCATAGATGGTTGTGTTGCCAAGGAGGAACGGATAGCGCAGCTCAAGAGACATGCGGTCGTAGGCATAGCCCTCGTAACCGTAAGGAGTGAGCGAGCCATTCTCGTAGCCTCTTAGGCCTATAGTCTCCTCGGCATAGCTTGTAGAGTAGCCCGTCATACCGTCACCACCCATGTAGTAGGTTTCAAACGGCGATTTCTTCCACTTGTTGAATGAGCCGAGAATACCGAACTCAAGGCGTGTCATCAATACCAAGCACTTCTGTCCACCAGTGAGAGCGGTGAAGGTTCTGCCCTTAAACTTCCACTTGTGGTATTCCACCCAGCGGTATTTCTCCTGCTGTTCGCGGTTGTAGTTGGCCGACTTGATGTTTGTTGCAAGATGCTCATAGTCCTTGCCGTCCCATGCCGACCAAGGCGGAGTAACCGTTACCGATGCCACAAACTCAGAGCCACGGCGTGGGAAGAGCTGGTTGTCGGTAGATGTGCGCGACAGCTGTATGCTGAGGTTAAGGTTGTTGGAGTTACCGTTTGTCATGAGGAAGTAGCTCCAGTTCTTCAGCATGTAGCGAGTGAACGACAGCGAGAGCGACAGCTGGAAGTAGTCGTCTGGCCAGCGCAACTGCTTGCCCCATCCCAATGAGAATCCGAACAGCTTGATATACTTGTCGGGGTCGTAGTACGACTCATAGTTGTTGTAGTAATTATTATAGTTACCGTAACCATACATGTAGTTGTAGTAGTTGTTGAAGTAACCGTTGTTATAATAATTGCTTGACACGTCAGTCTGCTTAGAGAAGTAGGCTCCTACAGAGAACTGTATCGGTCGTTTGCCTCCAAACCAGTTGGTAGAGTAGGAGGTGTTGTACGACTGATAGTATGTACCGTTGGTCTGCGCTCCGATAGAAAGCACCTCACCGTCGCCGATAGGCATGATGCCGCGGTGCTCCTTGTTCTTGTTGAAGAGGTTGCGCATAGAGAAGTTGTTAAGCTTCAATCCGATGCGTCCGATGACACCTGTCTGTCCCCAACCCAAAGAGAACTCAACCTGGTCGTTCGACTTCTGCTCAAGATTGTAGTTGATGTCCACAGTACCGTTCTCAGGGTCTGGCTTCGGTTCCGGGTTCACCTTCTCAGGGTCGAAGTGTCCCATTGATGCAATCTCGCGTGCAGAACGCTGCAAAGCCTCCTTCGAGAAGAGGTCGCCAGGCTTTGTACGGAGTTCACGGCGAACAACGTTCTCATAGAGACGGTCGTTACCGTTGATGCGCACATGGTTGATGTGGGCCTGCGGACCCTCGAAGATGCGCATCTCAAGGTCGATGGAGTCGCCCACGATGTTCACTTCAGTAGGATTAAGCGAGTAGAACAGATAACCATTGTTCCAATAGTTGTTGCCCACAGCGTCCTCGTCTTCAGTAAGACGCTTGTTCATGAGCTTCTGGTTGTAGACGTCGCCCTTCTTCATGCCGAGCACGGCAGCAAGATAATCAGAGTTGTAGACAGTGTTGCCCACCCACGTGATGTTGCGTATGAAGTATTTCTTGCCCTCGTCCACCTTGATGTTGATGCTCACGTGCTTTTCGTCGACATTCCACACCGAGTCGCTCAGAATCACGGCGTCGCGGTAGCCATACTCGTTATACTTCTCTATGAGTTTCTGCTTGTCGGCCTTCCAACGCTCTGGAGTGTACTTCTTAGCCTTGAGGAACGAGCCGAGTTTGCCCGCCTCATGTGTCTTGGCAAAAGCACCCTTCTTGAATAATCCACCCTTAATCTTGCTGTCCTTAAGTGCGTGGTTGCCCTCGATGGTTATGGTGCGCACCTTCATCTTCTGCTTCTTGTCGATGATGACGTCGAGAATCACTTGGTTCTTGTTGGCCACATCGTCGCGCTGCACAATCTGAATGTCGGCATTCTTGAAACCCTTGTCGTCGAAGTATTTCTTGGCAAGAATCTTGGCGCGGTCGACCATGTTAGGCGTAATTTGCGCGCCCTTCAGGAGTCCGAGCTTCTCTTCCATGTCGGTGCGTTCCGATTTCTTCAGACCAACGTAGTTGATGGTAGAGACGCGCGGTCGCATCTGCAAGTGAATGTGCAGGTAAGCCTTGTCGTGCACGAGCGAGTCGACAGATATGGACACCTCGGAGAAGAGTCCGTATTTCCAGTAGTGCTTCACAGCGTCGGTGATCTGGTCGCCCGGAAGTTCTATCTCCTGTCCTATGGTAAGTCCGGAGATGCCTGTGAGCATGTAGTCCTCGTAGCCTTCGGCACCCGACACCGTGAGTCCGCCAAGGGTTACGGTGCGTGGTGTTCCCGCATAGGATATGTCGGGGTATACGATTTTGTCCTGCGCCTTTGCGATGATGCTGCATGCAAGGATGCAGAGTGTGGTCAACACCTTTCTTATGTTCATTGGTCTTATTATTGTAATTATATTTCTTATTATATAATGTGGGGCTTAGGGATTGTAGGGGTTATGTTGACTGTGTGGTGTGTTTATTTCTTCTCCTCCTGTTCCACTTGTGCTCCTGTCTTGCCGAATCGGCGCTGGCGGTGTTGGTAGTCGGCTATGGCCTTATGCAGGTCGTCCTCCGAGAAGTCGGGCCAATAGGTGTCGCAGAAATACAACTCCGAGTAGGCTATCTGCCACAACAGGTAGTTGCTTATGCGCTGTTCGCCTCCGGTGCGTATCAGCAGTTCGGGGTCGGGCATGAAGTTAGTCACCATGTGCTTGGATATGGTGTCCTCGGTGATGTCCTCTGCCAGCAGAGTGCCAGCCTTCACCTCGTCGGCTATCTCGTGCATGGCCTTGGTTATCTCCCAGCGCGACGAGTAGCTCAGAGCCACCACCATGGTCATAGCCGAGTTGTTGGCTGTGTGGTCCATAGTGCCTTGCAGCTTCTCCTGCACCTCGATAGGCAGGCGCTTGATGTCGCCAATCACCTGGAATCGCACGTTGTTCTTCATGAATATCTCGTCCTCAAGCGATGAGAGCACAAGTCCCATGAGTGCAGCCACCTCGGTAGCGGGGCGGTTCCAGTTCTCTGTAGAGAAAGTGTAGAGTGTGAGGAACTTCACGCCCAAGCGTGTGCATTCCGACGTAATGCGTCTTACGGCGTCCACGCCAGCCTGATGTCCGTAACTGCGCGGCTTGCCGCGTTCAGCAGCCCAACGTCCGTTGCCGTCCATGATGATGGCAATGTGTTGGGGTATGTTGTTTCTATCGAGTTCGTAAACCATATATCTAATATTATTGTTTATTGTATTAATCGTCGTCGTTGTGGCATGTGCGGCATTTGGGCATGAGGCTATAGGTGAGCGTGAGTTGCAGCATCGAGTAGCAGTCGGTGTTCTTGAACATGCCTGTGCTTTGTATGCCGTAGGGGTCTTTCACTCCGTCGAGGTTGTCGTTCATCGAGAAGTGCATGGCCCACTCAATGCCGAGGTTCAAGCGTGTAGCCACTTTGTATTTTACTCCTACGCCGAGAGGCACATTAGCCGTAAACACATTGTTGCCGGAGCCTGATGCGTAAGTGGCTCCAAGTCCGGCAAATATGAATGGCGTGAGGCGTTGTGCTCCTCGGTAGTCGTGCCCGGTGCCGTAGGGCCAGAAGTTGTATTCATAGGTCGCGCTGACATCGACGAGCGAGTTGGCGAACTCGTATGGGGTGTCAACGTATTCAGGCATATATGTCTTCACGTTTTTCGACGAGCCTTTCAGTTTGCCGTAAGCTGCCGCAAAGCGCAGAGCCATGTATGGGTTGAATGTGCGGCGCAGCACTGCCGATGCCATTGGTTGCATGCCGTGCGTGATGTTGCCATTGAAGTCGCCCTCATAAGCCACCAAGCCTACGCCTGCGCCAATCTCCATGCGGTATTCATAGTCCGACTGTGCGCTTGCGGGCAATGCCGTGGCGAGTAGGAGGGCTAAAAGAGGGTTGTTCATGCTGTTGTATGATTGCTTATAGCTGTTTGTTCTTATTCAGTGATGTCGGTCTGCTCCTTCTTCCATCCGAGTCGGTTGATGCGTCCGTTCCATGTCTTACCGTTGTTGGCATTCACGAGCCAGAGCACGTTGTCCTTGTCCACGGTCATGGAGTAGGCATGGTTGTCCTTGTCGACGTTGATGCCGAGGTCGAAGTCGTTGGGCACTACGAGCACAGTGTCGTTCTTCCAAGTGATGCCATTGTCGAGAGTCTTGTACATCTTAGGCGTTGCAGAGTCCTTGCCTCCAAACATGTATACTGCTCCATCATAGCACAGTGCGCTGAATGTGGTGAGCATCGGGGCCTTGTGCTTGTTCTCTTCGGTCACGTTGTAGAAAGTCCAGGGCTGGTTTTCCGAGCCTTCGGCTCCCTCGTCTATCTTGCCCCATACGCTTATGTTGGTGTCGTTGGGGTAGGTGGTCTTGTTGCGTGTGCCGAGAAGTAGTACGCGGTCGACAAGCTTGTTGGTTGTGAGTGGATAAGCCACGTAAGCTGTCTCGTCGGTAGGCAGCAGCGCGAGGTCCTCGTCAATGGTAGCCACGGTCCAGGTGTTGCCGTTGTCGGCAGAGGCCATTAGTCGTCCGTCGTTGGCGTAGCCGTAGATGCGGAATCGGCTTGCAGCCACAAGTCGCGCGATGCCAGTGTTTGTGCCTGTCTCTGTCCATGTGTTGCCATCGGTTGTAGATATGATGTTGCCACCGTCGCTCATGTAGGCACGTCCGTCCTTTGCCACAACACCCTTGTAGGCATCAGCGGCAAGCACGTGGTTGAAGTTAGGTGTACACTGTGTCCATCCTGCTGTTGTGAATCGGTAGGCAATAGTGTTTGTGCCATTAGTGCCGAAGAGCAGCAGTCCGCCGTCGGTAGCAACAGTCTTCACTGCTGTGAGCGAGCGCAGAGCGTCGCAGTAGGGTTTGGCGTGCCATGCGAATGAGTCGGGGAATTCCTGGTGTACGTTCACCTTTACCTTATACTTGCGCACGGCAAGTCCTGAGTTGCTGTAAACCTGCAACTCGCGTTCTTTAGAGAAGTCAAGGGAGTCGACTGTTGTGACAAACGACAAAGTGTCGCTCGTCAAGCTCTTGATAACCACTGTGCCTGAGTTGTAGCTCGACACTGAGCAAAGCAGTTTCTCGGCGTCGGTGCCGCATGGCAGAGAGTCGGGATTGTAGATCACGCCACTGAGTTGGTCGATATAGAACTTGTATGAGCTCAGTGTTAGGTCTTTGGTTATGATGCTGTCGCCGCCTGTCGACGACTTAACATGCACGTATTGCTTGCCTGATGAAATTGAGAAACTGGTTATTGCGCTGTCGTCTGTATACGTATAGTTATCATCGGTGCTGAGACAAGATGCCAGCACAAATACTGTCAGAAACAGCAGGGCAAAAGCTGCGAACTTACTTTTCATTATAATCTAATTATACTCAAACTTATTGTTTTTAGCTGCAAATTTAATCAGAAATCTGCAAATAAGGACTCTTTTCCACCTTTAATTATGCAAATTATCGATAAAAGCATGATTTTTAAGGTTGTTTAAGGGCAAAGGAGGTTGGTGGGTAAGGATTTTGAATGTGGAATGTGGAATGTGGAATGTGGAATGTTGAATGTTGAATGTGGAATGTTGAATGTTGAATGGTCGCCTTTGGCGATGTTGAATTATTCAATGTTGAATTATTTCACTCCACATTCCTCATTCTTCATCGGCTTGCCGACCATTCCACACTCCACATTCCACACTCCACATTGCGCAACGCGCAACCATTCCACATTCCACATTCAACATTCATCATCGGCTTCGAATCTGTAGAAGCAGATATTGTCTCTCAGCTCTGCCGCTCCGCGTGGCATAGTGCGCAAAAGAGTAAAGCTGTATTGTGGATATCGCTTGGCAAGGCTCTCGAAGTCGCCTTCGGGCACAACGAGCACTCCCGTTGTAGGTGTCTTCTTTTCCACTACGGTCTTTCCCTCTACCACGCTGCGCACTGGGGTTTCAAACTGTGCCAGCTCATCGCCTAAGTAATAGTCGGCTCCGAAGAAGTGCATCATAGGGTCGTTGACATATTGGTAGAGCTTCTCGCCACGGAATGTCGTTGCCATGTATTCCGCCATAGGTCTGAGCGACTTAGTGTTGAGCACAAGTGGCTGATACAGACCGTCGAGCGCAACAAATATCACTACTACAGGCACGAATAGATTATAGTACATTGTGCCTCGCCACTCACGCGAGCGCTTCACCATAAGGTCGCGCACAGCCATCACGCCGCACATTACTGGTAGAGCCGCCAAAAGGAACATCCACATGTTGATAGGTGTGTCGCTCAACGCGTGAAGCATAGCAATGTTTTGTGCTGCATGTTTGCCGTGGAACATGGTGTCGGGCACCATATCCATGCGCACTGCAACAAAGGCTACGGTAAGCACCAGTCCGAGCACCACCATTATGATGGTGTAGGCACGCAATGCTCCGCGTCGTTTTGTCTGCCACAGCCACTCTATGTATTCGGCTATCAGTATTGCCATGAACGGATAGCACGGCAGCAGATAGACGCTGCGCTTGCTCGAAGGCAGCGAGTAGAAGAAGAGCACAAGCAGGAAGGCGAGCCATGTGAAGAGCTTCACGGGTGGTATCATCATTATGCGCAGACGCTGTCGCATGAGCCATGCCATGAGTTTTTGCATGCTGCTCTTGGCTTCATCCTTGCTTTCTTCATTGCCTGTTGCAGATTCGCCTGTTGTCTTGCAGATGAGTCCCTTCCAGGGTTTTGTGAAGAGTGACGCCACGAACAGCAGTGCCCAAGGTGCCCATCCTGTGAAGAGTGTGAAGAAGTTGTAGGTGAAGGGATGCGTGTGCGACTCATAGTTCATAGTGCCTGTCATGCGGCCTATATTCTCCTCGTATACAAGGTCGAGGAAATGGTCGCCACCCTGAAGCCATGCTGCCACATACCATACGGCTGGCAACACACATGAGAGTAGAGCGAAGGCGGAGTAGGAGAGGAAGGTGCGCCAGAACTTTTCGCCTCGAAGGAGTGAGAACACACCCATGACGAAGCAAGGCACAATGAAGCCAACCGGACCCTTTGTGAGCACAGCACAGCTCATGCACAGCACTGCCCATACGGGCACACCACGGCTTCCGCGCTCCCACCAGCGGTAGAACAGAAGCATGGCTCCCACAGTAAATACAGTGAGCACCATGTCTACACGGCAGTTTACTCCGGCTCTGTGCACCTCAAACGACGTGAGTAGAAGCAATGCTCCCGACAATGCCACGGTGGTGGACATGCGACGGCGGTAGAACACAAAGCAGCTCACTGCCAGGGCAATGAGAGCAAGTGCCGACGGCAGTCGCGATGTGTATTCGTTGATGCCTCCGCAAAGGAGCGACAGCAAGGCAATGCAGTAGTGGAAGAACGGTGGCTTGTAGGGGATGTCCATACCATTGTTTACGGGTAGAATCCAGTTGCCCTCCTTAAGCATGGAGAGTGCCACGACAGCCTCTCGCGGCTCGCCCTTTGTGTTGAAGTCGGCGAGTCCGAGGAATGGCAGCAACATCAGTGTTGCCGCAATTATGACCGCAAGTAGCGGTAGATTGTTCTTGAAGTGTTTCATGTCCGCAAAGTTAGCACATTAATTCGGTTAAAATTTGAAGAATGGTTAAAATGTCGCAGCTTTTGTTCTTATAATGCAGGATTTTTGTTATTTTTGTCGGGATTGGGTCATACAGCGTGTGGCTTATACATTATTATAATAAGATAATCAAACAATTATATCAAATATTAAAAAGTATTGAAGATTTAGGATTATGACAAAAGTGAGAGTTCTTCTGGCAGCAGCATTCTTCTGCATGTCGGCTACAAGTATTCAGGCACAGAGCATCAAGGACATTCTTTCGGGGGTTATCAGCAATGTTGTGGGCGACAAGGCCACAACCGAAAGCTCATTCAAGGGTACATGGAAGTATAACGCTCCTGCCTGCGAGTTTGAGAGCGACAATCTTCTTGCCAAGGCTGGCGGCACTGCTGCGGCTGAAAAGATTGAGAAGCGAGTGGCTCCTTTGCTCAAGTCGGTTGGCGTGAATGGTATTGTCTACACTTTCGACGGTAAGGGCAACTATACATCAAAGATTAAGAAGCGCGTGACAGAGGGTACCTACAAGTTTGATTCTAAGGCCAAGACCATCACCTTCACTCCCACCATCGGCATGGCTTACACAGCCCACGTTGCAGTGCAGGGTTCTACCATGACCCTTACGTTCGAGGCTGACAAGCTCATGACTACTCTTAAGACAATATCCAATGCCACCTCGAAGCTTAGCACCACTGCCGCTTTAATCAACACCTTGATGAATAGCTACAGTGGCATGCGTGTGGGATTTGAACTTAAGAAGTAATCAATTAAAAAGAATAAAAGATGGATACTCTTCGCCGTCGCTACGTGCGCTACCTCAAGCTTGAGCGCAACTACAGTCCAAACACCATTGAGGCTTATGTCCACGACCTTGATTATTTGATTAATTTCATCAAGGGCGAAGGACTCGCTATAGCCGACGTGCGCTTGAGCCATCTCGAAACCTTTGCCGCCACCATTCATGAGTTTGGTGTGTCTGCCACAAGTCAGGCACGCATATTATGTGGTGTGCGTTCTTTTTTCCGCTTTCTTGTGCTCGACGGAGTGCTTGCCGACGATCCTGCCGAACTCCTTGAGTCACCAGCAGTAGGCGAGCATCTGCCCGAGGTGCTTACTACTGAGGAAGTGGACCGTATGGAGGCATCCATCGACCTTTCCAAGTGGGAAGGTCAGCGCAACCGTGCCATCATAGAGGTGTTGTTCTCTTGCGGATTGCGTGTGTCGGAGTTGGTAAACCTACGTTTCAGCGATGTGTCGCTCAACGATAAGTTTCTGCGTATAGTGGGCAAGGGTAGCAAGGAACGTCTTGTGCCTATATCCGATGCCGCCTTGCGCGAGATACAGTTATGGCTCTTCGACCGTAACCTTATGAAGGTGAAGCCAGGCGAGCAGGAATTTGTTTTCCTCAACCGACGTGGTGCCCACCTCACGCGCACCATGATTCTCATCATGATAAAGCGCACTGCCGAGGAGGCAGGCATAACAAAGACAGTGTCGCCACACACCCTGCGACACTCCTTTGCCACTGCCTTGCTCAAGGGCGGTGCCAATCTGCGTGCCATTCAAGAGATGTTGGGACACGAGAATATCAAGACTACACAGATATACACACACATAGACATAACCACTCTGCGCGACGAGATATTGAACCATCATCCGCGAAACATGAAGAATGTGGACTAAGGGAAGCACATTTCTCATTGCAAAATGCCCTTTTCTTGTACGTCTACTTACGTATTGATACCTTGTTTTTGCCATTTAAGATATTTTTAACCTTAAATTCCTAAAAGATTGCTCCGTTTGCCTGCACAAATTGCCATAGTGTCAGATAATCCCGACTGTGTACGTACGTCAAATTGTAAATATCAACAACTTGCTACTTATAAACATTAACAAAATATGCAGAAAATTAATTGATTTGGAATAAAAACGTAATAAAACATTACTTTTAGCGTTGAAAAATTTGGACGGAAAACAAATAATACGTAATTTTGCAAATGATGATTAATATTTAAAAAAAATACGGCATATATAGTGTCATAAACAACACCGTGCATAGAATACATGAAAGTGTCGCACGGAGTGATGCAAAAGAATAGTAATGCAAAAGAATAATGCATAGATTTATTTATAAAAAGAAAGTATAGCAGCGCAACCCAATCGCTATCGCTTAGTGTGTGGCGGTTGTTTTGTATTTGAGATAACAGCTACGTAGCCCGTCGCCCGTGCGGCAGGCATACTTTTTTAATATCACGACATAACATTATTTATAATATTAAAGAGAGAGATTTTTATGGAAAAAAGACTCATGACACTTGCTGCTGGCGTGCTCCTCTCAACGGGAGTGGCGTTAGCGCAATCTCGCATTTCCGGAAAAGTAGTCTCGTCTGAAGACGGTGAGCCAGTTATCGGCGCAACTGTTAAGGTCGTAGGCTCTAAGACAGCCGGAGCCGTTACCGACATTGACGGTAACTTCTCTATCAGTGCACCTGCTGGCACAACGCTCGAAATCACCTACATCGGTATGGAGAAAAAGACCGTGAAGGCTGGCAACAATATGACTATCACACTTAGCCAGGACAACCAGTCGCTCAGCGAGGTTATCATCACCGGCTATGGTTCTGCCAAGAAGCTTGGCTCTGTAGTTGGTGCTGTGTCTACCGTGGGCGAGAAGAAGCTTGAGACTATTGTAACTCCTAACTTTACCGATGCTCTCGCTGGTCAGGTGTCTGGTCTTTCGGTTCTTTCATCAGCTGGTGACCCTTCACAGTCGGCTTCTATCCGTCTGCGTGGTGTCAACTCTATCATGTCATCCAACCAGCCGCTCTTCATCCTCGACGGTTCACCTATCTCGTCTTCATTCTTCGCTACCCTCAACCCATCCGACATTGCCAACATCACTGTGCTTAAGGATGCTGCCTCTACAGCTATCTACGGTTCACGTGCTGCCAACGGTGTTATCGTGATCACATCACGTCAGGGTAAGTACAGCGAGCAGGTGCAGCTCACTGTTAAGGCTCAGTATGGTATCTCAAGTCCTACAAGCGACGGTGTGACAATGATGAACTCTGAGCAGTACATCAAGTTCCGCGACATGATGGGACAGCCAGTGAGCGATCAGATCCGCAATCTTGTAGACAAGTATCACATCAACACCAATTGGCGCGATGAGATGCTTGACAGCTCGGCTCCTACTGCCGACGTTAATGCTACTATGCAGGGTGGTGGCCAGACTGTGAACTACTACCTCTCGTTCAACCACCATTCACAGGACGGTCTTATCCAGAGCTCTGGTATGCACCGTAACACTCTTGCCGCACGCATCAACGCTCGTTTGAACCGTTTCTTCAAGGTTGGATTCAACTCTAACTTTGGTGTGCAGAAGTACAGCATCAATGCTGAGTGGAACGACAACAGCCAGATTTACGCTGCCAACCCGCTCGTGTTCGCACGTATGGCTATGCCTTTCGATACTCCTTACTATTACACTATCGATGATAACGGTAATATGATTAAGGGTGCTCGTGCAGATAAGCTCTACTATACCAATATGGAGACACCTTGGTTTATTGACAGCAAGCGTGACATCGACCGCAACCGCGTGACATTGAATCTCGGCTTGAACGAGCAGTTCACTCCTATGGAGGGACTCACATTCACAGCTGTACAGACAATGTCTGGTTCTGACTATAGAGTTTCTTCTTCAAGTCTGCCTTATGAGACTATCACTACTCCGATGGGTCAGACTATCGCTGGTGACACAGGTTCTCGCTCTAACTCATTCTCACGTTACTACCAGTACACTCTTACACATACTGGCGAGTGGCGCAAGAACTTCGGCAAGCACTACGTAAGCCTTCTCGTTGGTGAGGAGACTCGTATCGAGCGTTCTAATGGCTTTGGCTCACTCTCTACAGGTCATACCGACCCACGCCTTATGAGCATCGGTGCTGGTAAGACTATTGACATCAGCAAGCAGTCGGACAGCAGATCAGAGGAAATCAACAACTCTCTCTTCGGCAACGTTGAGTACAACTATATGGAGAAGTACTACGTCTACGGTTCACTCCGTCGCGACGGTAGCTCTAAGTTTGCTCCTGATCACCGTTGGGGTACATTCTGGTCGGCAGGTGCCAAGTGGAACGCCAAGTCAGAGGAATTCCTCAAGGATGTAAGCTGGCTCGACAATCTTTCTGTCAGTGTCAACTACGGTACTACCGGTAACGACTCTGGTGCAGGTTCTTACGACTACCTCGGTCTCTTCGGCAACGGCACACAGTATAACGGCGAGAACTCTATCGGTATCGCTCAGGCCAGCAACAATGAGTTGACATGGGAGCAGGTGGCTAAGTGGAACGTTGGTGTGACTGTAGGTCTCTTCAAGCGTTTGACTCTTGACGCCAACTTCTACCGCAACAAGACCACTGACATGATTATGAGTATTCCTTACTCTATGACCACTGGTTTCGGTTCAGGTGTAGGCAATATCGGTGCAATGACCAATACTGGTTTCGAGTTGACAGCAAATGTTGACATTCTTAAGAACCGCGACTTCAACTGGACATTCACTGCCAACGTTGGCTACAACAAGAATGAGATTAAGGAACTCTTCATGGGTCGTGACGAGTATGTGCTTGCAAATTATGGTCTCAAACTTAATGTTGGTCATCCTTACGGTGAACTCTTCTGTGTTCGCAATGCAGGTGTTGACCCACAGACTGGTCGTCCTCTCTACTACGACAAGGATGGCAATGTAACTAAGGAGTTCAACGAGGACCGCGACGCTGTATTCCTTGGCAAGAACCGCTATGCTCCTTGGGTAGGTGGTTTCGGTACCAACTTCAACTGGAAGGGCTTCAGCCTTATCGCCGACTTCGCATGGCAGGCAGGCAAGTATATGTTTGTAAACGATGACATGTTTGTTGCAAACCCAGCAAATGCAACCCAGTTCAACCAGCGTGTTGAGATGCTCAATATGTGGACAGAGCCGGGACAGATTACCAATATCCCGTCGTACAAGTATCCAATACAGTTCGACGACAATATGGTGCAGAACGCTTCGTTCCTGCGTATGAAAACTCTCACATTGCAGTATCAGTTCCCGAAGAAGTGGATGTCGGCTACTCGCTACATCAAGGGCTTGAAGGTGTTCGGTATCGCCCGCAACCTCTTCACCATCACATCATTCGAGGGTTACGACCCAGAGCCAGATATAAACCTTGTGAAGTTTAACTATCCAAACACTCGCCAGTTTGTGTTGGGTGCAGAGATTACTTTCTAACAATATAATTTAATAAGGTAAAGATATATGAAAAAGATATATTTATCGTTGATGTTGCTCGGTGCAGTGGCATTCACTTCCTGCGACATGAACACAACACCATGGGGTGTGCTTGACGAGGGCACTGCTATCCAGACTCCGAAAGACCTCCGCAAATTCCGCAACCAGCTTTACGCCAATCTGCGTGGCGTGACATCTGGTTCTTGGATTTACTCTACAGACATCCAGATGGACGAGTTCATCGGACTCATTTCAAACGGTAACCAGCTTGGCGAGTTCTCAAAAGGTACATTTACCGTTTCTGATGGCTCAATCGAGGGTTTCTGGGGTTCGGGCTATGCCTTTATTGCCAACTGCAACGCTCTTTTGGCGCAAGCCGACAAGCAGCTTGCTAAGGAAGGCTTGACCGATGCAGAGAAGCTTCAGTTTGAACGCTACAAGGGCGAGGCTGAGTTTATGCGTGCCTACATGTACTTCTGGCTTGCCGACCACTTCTGCCAGTCGTACACACAGACCGACCCGAACAAGGCAGCCACTGGTATGCCGCTCGTAACAGAGTATAATCCTACTGGTGACGTTAAGCTCTATCCTGGCCGTTCTACTCTCGCCGAGACATTCAGCCTTATTGAGACCGACCTCAACAAGTCGCTTGAGCTGATTAAGGCCTACGAGAATTCAGGCTTGCAGGATGAGGCAGAGAGCAAGGTTGCAGCTTATACCTACGTTACTTCAGGTGCTGTTGAGGCTCTTCAGGCTCGCGTTGCTCTTGTAAAGGGCGACTGGAAGACAGCTAGCACTAAGGCTGTCAGCGTGATCAACTCACACAAGTATTCTCTTGCTACACCTGAGAACTACGCTGAGATGTGGAGCGACGACGTAAGCACAGAGACAATTCTGCAGCCTATCCAGACTCCTACAGAGCTTGGCGGCACATACGACGGTTTGTATCAGGACAAGTCAGGCTTGAGTGCTTACTATATTCCTACCTATGGTGCTTTGGCAATCTATGGTGACGGTGATATCCGTTTCGATGCATTCTTCACTGACTACAGCAACCTCACTGTATCAGGTTCTGTATATCCAGCAATGGCATTCAACAAGTATCCGGGCAACACCGCTTTGCGTACAACATCTGACAACAACTTTGCTAACATGATCAAGGTGTTCCGTCTCTCTGAGATGTACCTTATCGCTGCAGAGGCTTACGCTCGTCAGGGTGACAATACCAATGGTAGTAAGTACATCAACGAGTTCTGCGAGAACCGTATCATGGGTTACGAGGCACAGACCTATCCTGTAGAAAATCTTCTTTCTACTACTCTTGAGGAGCGTCAGAAGGAGTTCATGGGCGAGGGTATGCGCTGGAGCGACATCCGTCGTATCGGTAAGGGATTCACACGTAATTCCGACTATCCAGATGATATCGACTATTCAGCATTGAATGGCGTTATGGTTACTTTGGGCCGCAACCTCAAGTACTCGGCAACCGACTATCGCTTGACATGGCCTATTCCAAAGGCAGAGCTTGACGCCAACCCGCAGCTCGCTGGTCAGCAGAATCCTGGTTATTAATAATTGTTGTATAAACATTAAAGAACTATCTTTCGTATGAAATATATTAAATTATTTATGCTGTTGGCTGTTGTCGCCTTTATGGGTTCTTGCTCTGACGACGACGAGTCATGGAACAGCAAAAGCGGCGTTACCGTGAGCATGGAGAACGAGTCTATGCGCTTCAAGGAGAGTGTCGGTATCGTTAAAGTACCTATTAAGGTTGAAGGCGAGGCTAACGGTCCTGTGTCAGTAACAGTTGAGGTGAAAGAGACTGGCTCTAATCCTGCAAAGGAGAATGTAAACTATTACATCACCACCAAGACTATAAAGATTTCTGATAATACCGGAAACGTTGAGCTGGAGTGTGTAGACGATGATAAAATCAACGACGAACGCACTTTCGAGATTTCTATTGTTAGTGCAAAGGGTGCTACTGTAGGCGGCAATGCCACTACAGCAATCACATTGCGCGACAATGACTCTGAGTTCTACGAGAAGCTCCAGGGCTCTTGGGTAATGAATTGTACCTTTAACGATGCTCCTACTAAGTGGGATGTCAAGATTGTTGGTGCTACCGACGAAAATGACAAGGACTACAACAAGGTTCTCTATATCACAGGTATGGTTGGCTACCAGTGGACTACCGCTAAATTGTCTTATGACTTTGACAAGGCAACTGGTAAGGGTTCTGTAGCTTTCGACTACCTCGGACAGTACAACTTCGCTGAAGGTGTCAACTTCACTGGCTTGGGAGTTTGCAATGTACAGCTCTTTAATTTGGATGGCAAAAATCTCACCGATACACCTATCTATGGTTCATGGTCGGCTGACTTCAAGACTATTACTTTCGGTGAGGGTACACTCTTAGGAGCTGTAATCGACAGCAACGGTGAAGTTAAGGGTGGTTGGTTTGATGTTAAGAACATCACATTGACCAAGAAGTAATAATGCAAATAAATCCAAAAATACCAGAATATTTCTGGATATAACAGATAAAGGAGAGTTTGACATCCCCGTTAATGAGGATGTCACTCTCCTTTTTGTGCGTTTAACTAACAATCAATCATTAAAAATAAGGTTACTAAGTACTTATGAAAACAAAAATCTTTACTCTTGCGCTTGCTCTTGCGGCAGCTACAACTGCTAACGCAATCCCGGCACAGCGTGGTATTTGGCGCACCATGAAGCTCGCCAATGGTACGGAGATAAAAGTAGAACTCCGTGGTGATGAGTTTATGCACTATTGGCAGGATGCCGAGGGCAACCGCTACACAGTTAATGCCGACAATCATTTGCAGGTGGCTGACATGAATCAGTTGCTCAAGCGCAGCGTGGAAATGCGCACTGCCGCTGCCAATGTGTCTGATGGTGCTATGCGTGTGAAGAAGGCTCCCGGCTCCAAGAAGTCAGCCTATAAGGGCGACAAGCGTTGCCTCATATTGCTCGTAGAGTTTTCCGACAAGAAGTTCTCTATGTCCGACCCGCTTGCTTTCTACAAGCGTGTAGCCAACGAGAAGGGATTCAGCGAGGGTAAGTTCAAGGGCAGTGTGTCCGACTATTTCAGCGCTCAGAGCAACGGACAGTTCAATATCGACTTCGATGTTGTAGGTCCTTATCAGCTTGCCAATGTGGCTTCTTACGGTGAGAATGTAACTGATGACAATGGCAATCGCCTCTACGACAAGAATGCTGCTGGTATTATCACTGGAGCTTGTCAGGCTGCTGCACGTGCTGGCGTTGACTTCTCGCCTTATGACTGGGACAACGATGGAACAGTGGAAATGGTGTATGTGATTTATGCTGGCGAGGGCGAGGCTACCGGTGGCGGTGATGAGACTATCTGGCCGCACAAGTCGCAGCTTTATCCTTCAAAGACTTACGGTGGCAAGCGTGTCAGTGTGTATGCCTGCTCAAACGAGCTTAGTTCAAAGACTGCCGTTGCAGGTATAGGCACTATCTGTCATGAGTTCTCTCACTGCCTTGGCTATCCTGATGCCTACGACGTAGACTATAATGGTTTCTATGGCATGGGCTCTTGGGACCTCATGTGCCAGGGCAGCTACAATGGCAACCAGTTTGTGCCTGCGGGTTATACTGCCTACGAGAAGTGGGTGGCTGGATGGATTGAGCCAGTGGTACTTCACGACAATGCAAGCTTCTCCGACATTAAGCCCGTGGCCGACGGTGGCGATGCTTACATGTTCTACAACCCAGGCAACAAGAACGAGTACTACATCCTGGAGAATCGCCAGAGAGCAGGATGGGATGCTCAGCTTCCTGCTTCGGGCATCTTGGTGAACCATATCACTTACGACCAGTCAATATGGGACCAGAATATTCCTAACACCAATCGTCCTCCTCAGAACACATTCGAGCGTATGACCATCATTCCTGCCGACGGAATGAGGTCGACAAGCAATGAGGCTGGTGACCCGTGGGGCAACTCTATTGCCAAGGCTACACTGTCTAACTCTACAACTCCTGCCACAAGCACTAACACTGCTAATGTTGACGGCTCGAAGTATATGAACATCGCGTTCACAAACATGAAGATGACTGATGGTTTGGCTTCGTTCACCTTTACCAACTACAACCTCGGTTCGTCGCAGGAGGGATATGTAATTCATGAGACATTCGACAAGTGTCAGGGTACTGGCGGCAACGATGGTCGCTTCGCTCCTAAGTCGCTGGAGAAGAACTTTGCCATGGGCAACTTCTTGGCTGATGTTGACGGATGGGACGGTACGTTTATGAAGGGTGCCAACCAGTGCGCTCGTATCGGTATGACTTCTGATACACAGGCTAAGCTGACTACTCCTACTCTCAAGCTCAACGGTGAGGCTAAGTTCACATTCAAGGCTGCTCCTTACAGTACCGACGGTGAAAAGCTTGTGCTTTCGGCTTCGGACGGCGTAACACTCGGTGAGACTGAGTTTACAATGAAGAAGGGCGAATGGACAGAATACTCTACTACTGTAAAGGGCAACGGTGAGTTCACCATCACTTTCCAGGGTGAGAAGCGTTGGTTCCTCGACGAAGTGATTATTCAGGAGAATGGCGCATCAGGCATTGAGGGTATCCATACTTCTACAAACGCCAAGCGCGACTCTCGCGTGTTCTCTATCGACGGTCGCTTCTTGGGCAACGACATCAACGCTATGGGCAAGGGCCTCTACATCGTTGGTGGCAAGAAGGTGATTAAGTAATAGCGTATGTATATATAATATAATAAGGTGTGTCAAGAATTCTTGGCACACCTTATTTATATTATATAGATAGTGGTTTTTTAGAACATCTGGCTAACGCGCTTCACTCCAGCTACGAGTGTGTCGATTTCTTCCTTGGTGTTGTAAAGGGCAAACGAGGCACGTACCACACCCTGAACTCCAAGACGATCCATCACTGGTTGGGCGCAATGATGACCCGTGCGAACGGCAATGCCAAGACGGTCGAGCAGAGTGCCCATGTCGAGATGGTGGATATTGCCAACGAGGAACGATACAACGGCATCCTTGCCCTCGGTGGTTCCATAAAGATGCATGTCAGGAATCTCTGCCAACTGAGTCATGCAATAGTCGGTGAGCTCATGCTCATGACGGGCAATATTGTCCATGCCAAGAGCCGACACATAGTCGATGGCTGTAGCGAGTCCGTGTGTGGCAACATAGTCGGGAGTGCCTGCCTCAAACTTGAATGGCAACTTCTCGAATGTGGTCTTCTCGAAGCTAACACTCTCTATCATCTCGCCACCACCCTGATAAGGTGGCATACGGTCGAGCCATTCCTCCTTGCCATATAGCACTCCAATGCCGGTAGGACCATATATCTTATGGCCAGAGAAAGCGAAGAAGTCGCAATCCATTGCCTGAACATCCACAGCGAAGTGAGGAGTAGACTGTGCTCCATCCACCAATACAGGCACTCCATGCTCATGGGCAATGCGTATGATGTCGTTGACGGGGTTCACTGTGCCGAGCGTGTTGCTCACATGGGCAATGCTCACAATCTTGGTCTTGTCGGAGAACAGACGCTCGTAGGCCTCCATGTCGAGCTTGCCAGAGTCGTCCATAGGGATTACCTTAAGGGCAATGCCACGCTTAGCCGCCTGTAGCTGCCAAGGCACAATGTTGGAGTGATGCTCCATTACCGACACGATAACCTCGTCGCCCTCGGTCATGAAGCCTTCGCAGAAGGAAGACACCACGAGGTTGATGCTCTCTGTTGTGCCTCGAGTGAAGATAATCTCCTCTACCTTAGGAGCATTGATGAAACGACGCACTGTCTCGCGTGCCGCCTCATGAAGGTCGGTAGCACGCTGTGACAGATAATGTACGCCACGATGCACATTGGCATTGGCGTTGAGATATTCCTCGCGCATGGCGTCGAGCACGCACAACGGCTTCTGTGTAGTAGCCGCATTGTCGAGATATACGAGTGGACGGTCGTAGACAGTGCGCGAAAGGATGGGGAAGTCGCTGCGGACTTTATTTATATCATACATGTTTTTAAGTGAAAAGTGAAAAGGGAAAAGTGAAAAATTAAGAGGGGAAAGTGAGAAATTTCTCTTTTACTTACACATTTTGCATCCCTCGCATTTGCTCAGCTCACCACGGAAACGTTTCTCCACAAGATAGTGCAGACGGTCGCGCAGAGGCTCAAGCTGTATCTTGTCGATTACCTCGTTGATGAAGGCAAACTCAAGCAACAGCTTGGCTTCCTTCTCGCTGATGCCACGCTGACGCATATAGAAGAGGGCTGCATCATTGAGCTGACCAACAGTGGAACCGTGAGAGCACTTTACGTCGTCGGCATATATCTCAAGCATAGGCTGGGTGTACATACGTGCCTGCTTGGTGGCGCAAAGGTTCTGGTTCACTTCCTCGCTTATTGTCTTCTGTGCACCGTGACGCACAAGCACTCTGCCAGCAAAGGCACCGGTAGACTTATCGTCAAGCACATATTTATATAGCTCATGACTTGTGCAGTGGCTCACCTGATGGTCGATGAGTGTATTGTTGTCCACATGCTGAGTCTTGTCGGCTATCACGCAGCCATTACACCAACACTCTGCTCCCTCACCCTTGAGTTGCACGTCAAGACGGTTGCGTGTGACTCCGTTGTGAAGGGTAATGACGTTGTGGTTGAAGCGTGAGTCGCGCTGCTGCTCAACATATACGTTAGACACGCGAGTGTTCTTGTAGTGGGTCTCCTCCATGCAATAGAGGTCGAGCGAGGCGTTGGCTCCCACGTAAGCCTCGATAACTTGGGTTGTGAGGAACTGCAAGTCGTCGGCTGCATGGTCGCAGAATAGGAACTTAGCACTTGCTCCTTCCTCCATGACAATAAGCACACGGCGGTTCACCATAAGGGCTACATTTGAGCGCAGAATGTTTATCACCTGCACTGTCTTGTCGACAATGACATTCTTCTTGACGTATACAAGCAGTCCGTCCTGTGCCAACATGGTGTTGAGAGCCGTGATGGCATCCTCATTGGTCTTGGCAAGTTGGGCATAGTGCTTAGCCACAAACTCTGGGTTCTCCTTTGCATATTCGGCAAGAGAGGTGACAACAACACCCTCAGGCAAGTTCTCCTTGGGTTGCAAGGCGGAACGGAACTGGTCGTTGACAATAAAGTAGAGCGATGTGCTCAGATTGGGCACGTCGCATTTGAAAGCCTTGTAAGGGTCAACCGGCACCTCAATACGGTTGATGTTCAAACCATAGTTAGGCTCAAAGAGACTGTCGATGGTTGTGTATTTGTATCTCTCCACCTTGCGCGAGGGGAATCCCATTCGCTCGAAGTCGGCAAAGGCAGCGTCGCGCACAGCATTGAGTGCGTCTGCACTATGGTCGCATATCTGCTGACGACATTCGCGGTAGAGATCGATATATTGTTTTTCGCTATTCATATTATGAGTTTTGAGTTTTGAATTTTGAGTTTTGAATTGTTGCGACATGCTGTCGCAATTTTGAGTTTTGAGTTTTGAATTTTGAATTATTGCGACGTTGTCGCAATTTTGAGTTTTGAATTTTGATTTTTGAATTGTTGCGACGTTGTCGCAATTTTGAATTATGAATTATGATTTATTGAATTTATCAATAATTCAAAACTCAAAATTGAATAATTCAAAATCGGCTTTGCCGATAATTCAAAATTCAAAACTCAAAACTCAAAATTCTTCAACTTCTGCTTTAATCCAATCGTAACCTCTCTGCTCAATCTCTTTTGCAAGCTCAGGTCCAGCGGTCTTCACGATGCGTCCCTTGTAGAGCACATGCACCACATCGGGCTTGATCATATCGAGCAGACGCTCATAGTGGGTGATGACGATGGCTGAAGTCTCGGGGGTGTGCATCTTGTTCACACCATCGGCAACAATGCGCATGGCATCTACGTCAAGACCAGAGTCGGTCTCATCGAGAATGGCAAGCTTAGGCTCAAGCATAGCCATCTGGAATATCTCGTTGCGCTTCTTCTCACCACCAGAGAAACCCTCGTTAACAGAGCGGCGTGTAAACTTGGAATCAAGTTCTACAATCTTGCGCTTCTCGTTCATCAGCTTAAGAAACTCGCCTGCCTTAAGCTCAGGAAGTCCCTGATACTTGCGCTTCTCGTTGACAGCAGCCTTAAGGAAGTTGGTCATTGACACGCCAGGAATCTCTACTGGATATTGGAAAGAGAGGAAGAGTCCCTCGTGGGCACGGTCCTCAGGCTTCATCTCAAGGATGTTCTTGCCATTAAACCAAGCCTCACCACCGGTAACCTCATAGAGAGGATTGCCAGTGAGCACAGCACTAAGAGTAGACTTTCCTGAACCGTTAGGTCCCATGATGGCGTGTATCTCGCCGTCGTTGATTGTGAGGTTGATGCCTCGGAGTATTTCCTTGCCAGCGATAGTGGCATGAAGGTTCTTTACTTCTAACATATTATGGGTTTTGATTTTTTATTTTTGATTCTTGAATTATCGGCAAAGCCGATGTTTAGTTATGGAGTTTTGAGTATTTTTCCCTTTTTACTCCTTTTACTCTTTGCTTAATAAGAGTTGAGCATCCGGTTGAGGCTTGACTTATGCCGTTGCTTCTTTGTCTCCTTAGGTTGCTCGTCGTTGGGGTCGTATATGCCGAGTGCCATATATATAAGGTCGAAAAGACTGTTGCCATCGTCTGATGTGAAGCGGAAGGGGAATGTGGCCTTCAGTCCTATCTGAATATTATGGCGGTGCATGTTGGATCGCATGCTATAAGCTGTTGTCTGTCCTGCATAGGTAGAGCTGACACGAGTCTTGCCGTTGATGGCAAGCGGAAAACCGTATTGAAACTCCAATGCAAGCGACGAGAATATGTAACAGTCGATACCAATGGAAGGGGCAACGCTCAACCGTGGATAGCTAATGTCATAATTGCGATTATAGCTGTAGCCTGTTCCTGTACAGTCCATGCTGTGTCGCTCATTATGCGAGCCTACATTGGTGTAGGTCATGAGGGCGGCATAAGGTTGTATGGCGCAGGCAGAACTGAGAGGATAGTAGCGTGCACCGAGTGCTATGTTGCGCATTGTGGCTGAAACATCGCTGCTGAACCACTCAATAGTCTCCGCATTGTAGCCTCCTACCAACGAGAAGTGGACATTGGAAAGGTAATACTCCAACATCACATTGCCCATCGGTGAACCGAACGCCCCTGCCTTCTCCACATACGTCGGCGATTGCTCATGGCTTGCCGTAGTGGGACATGAGATATTCATGCCTGCAATGACAGCCCAGCGACGCGCCATATCGTCATCGTCATTGGCTGCCGACATAGATATGGGGGCTGTAATGAGAGCGGTGGTCAAGAGAATTCTGCTAAGCATATAATCGAATTTTGAGTTTTGAATTTTGAATTTTGAATTATTGCCTTTGGCAATTTTGAGTTTTGAGTTTTGAGTTTTGAATTATTGCCTATGGCAATTTTGAGTTTTGAATTTTGAGTTTTGAATTATTGCCTATGGCAATTTTGAGTTTTGAGTTTTGAATTTTGAATTATTGCAGACGGCAATGTCGAGTTTTATTAACTCTTAATTCAAAATTGATTAATTCAAAATCGGCTTTGCCGACAATTCAAAATTCAAAACTCAAAATTCAAAACTCTTACCCTACTGTTCCCTCCAACGATACACTCAGCAGCTTCTGTGCCTCCACAGCAAACTCCAAAGGCAGCTTGTTGAGCACATCCTTGGCATAGCCGTTGACGATGAGTCCTACAGCCTGCTCTGTTGGGATGCCACGCTGGTTGCAGTAGAAGAGCTGGTCTTCTGAAATCTTAGAGGTGGTAGCCTCATGCTCTACAACAGCCGTGTCGTTGTGGATGTCCATATAAGGGAATGTATGTGCACCACAGTCGGAGCCAAGCAACAGAGAGTCGCATGATGAATAGTTGCGTGCGTTGTCGGCATTGCTTGTGGCACGCACAAGTCCACGATAAGAGTTTTGGCTGTGTCCGGCAGAGATACCCTTGGAGATGATAGTCGACTTGGTGTTCTTGCCCATGTGAATCATCTTCGTACCAGTGTCTGCCTCCTGATAGTTGTTGGTTACGGCAACCGAGTAGAACTCAGCTTGCGAGCCGTCGCCACGCAGGATACATGACGGATATTTCCATGTGATGGCAGAGCCAGTCTCCACCTGAGTCCACGAGAGTTTAGAGTTGACACCACGCAGATCACCGCGCTTTGTTACGAGGTTGAACACACCACCCTTGCCATTCTCGTCGCCAGGATACCAGTTCTGCACAGTAGAGTACTTCACCTCGGCATTATCCTTTACGACAATCTCCACGATGGCAGCATGAAGCTGGTTCTCATCGCGCATCGGGGCAGTACATCCTTCGAGATATGACACGTAGGCATCGTCGTCGGCGATGATAAGAGTACGCTCAAACTGTCCGGTGTTACGGGCATTGATGCGGAAGTAGGAACTAAGTTCCATAGGACAGCGCACACCCTTTGGAATGTAAACGAACGAGCCGTCGCTGAACACCGCACTGTTGAGGGCGGCATAGAAGTTGTCGCGGTAAGGCACCACGCTTCCCAAATACTCCTTCACAAGGTCGGGATGGTCTTTGATAGCGTCGCCTATAGAACAGAAGATAATTCCCTTCTCGGCAAGATGCTGCTTGAATGTGGTCTTTACTGACACTGAGTCCATGATGGCATCCACAGCCACACCACTCAGAGCCAGACGTTCCTCAAGAGGAATGCCAAGCTTGTCGAATGTCTTCATAAGCTCCGGGTCAATCTCTTTCTTCTCGTCAGCCGGTTTCTTGGCGAGAGGATCGGCATAATAGGAAATCGCCTGATAGTCGATTTCTGGTAAGTTGACATGTCCCCAAGTGGGCTGTTTTAGCGTCTGCCAGTAGCGGAACGCCTTAAGTCTGAACTCAAGCATCCAGTCAGGCTCTCCCTTCTTCTGCGAGATAAGCCTAACGATGTCCTCGTTGAGTCCTTTCTCTATGATGTCGGTGTGCACGTCGGTTGTGAAGCCATATTCATATTTTTGCTCGGCAACCTGTCGCACAAAGGCATTTTTTGTATCTTTATTTTCCATTGTCTATTATATAATGTGGGATGGTCGGTCGGGTCATTAGACAAGACGCGATAATCCCCCTTATGTTTAAGAGTACAAAATTACGAAATATGCAGTTATTAGTCGAATAATTTGCTGTTTTTTTGCCATAAAGTTATGTGACGGCAGCAATTTGCCTCAACAGCAATGTTTTTTGCCTTTTTGTTTTGCCTTTTGCCTTTTTTAGCGTATTTTTGCATATTCATATAATGATGGTCCGATTTTCAGACTGTCTTTAAAACTAAGACTATTATGCAAACAAGATGTCATCTTTCGGTTCTTGCCCTAAAGCAGGCAGAGAAATATGGAGAGCGCGAGGCCTTTACATATAAGGACTTCGGAGGCTCGGCGTGGAAAACTATGAGCTACAACCGTTTCGCGCTTCTCGTAAAGCAGGCAAGCAACGCGCTGCTCAACCTGGGGGCAAAACCGCAGGAAACCATCGGTGTGTTCTCGCAAAACTCAATACAGTATCTCGTTACCGACTTTGGTGCCTATGGTGTACGTGTGGTTTCAATCCCCTTCTATGCTACAGCATCGGAGCAGCAGATACAGTTTATGATCAACGACGCGCAGATTAAGTTCCTCTTTGTGGGTGAGCAGGAGCAATATGACAAGGCTCACCGCGTTTTTGGAATGTGTCATTCGCTTGAGCGTATCATCATCTTCGACCGTTCAGTGCGTATCAGCACACACGACCCTGCTGCCCTTTACTTCGACGACTTCCTGAAGCTTGGTGAGGGATTGCCACGTCAGAGTGAGGTGGAGAAGCTTTATCGCGAAGCAAACGAGACAGATCTCTGCAACATACTCTATACATCAGGCACTACGGGCGACTCTAAGGGAGTGATGCTCACCTATGGACAGTATAATGCGGCAATGAAAGCAAACGACGAGGTTGTGCCTATCACAGAGAAAGACCGCATCATTCAGTTCCTTCCCATTACTCATATCTTTGAGCGTGGATGGTCGTATCTCTCGTTCTCCGAAGGAGCGCATATCATCATCAACACCGACCCGCATGAGATTCAGCAGTCAATGCGCGAGACTCATCCTACATGTATGTCGTCGGTGCCACGCTTCTGGGAGAAGGTTTATCAGGCAGTTAAGGACAAAATCGACCGTTCAAGTGCAATGCAGCAGAGTCTGTTCCGTCATGCTCTTGAGGTGGGTAGACGCTATAACATCGACTGCAAGAGTCGCTGCAAGCGTCCGTCGCCACTGCTCGCTATGGAATATAAGCTCATGGACAAGATGGTTCTTCGCCTTGTGCGCAAGCAGATAGGTTTGGAGAATGCCCATTTGTTCCCTACAGCCGGAGCTACTGTGTCGCCAACGATAGAGCGTTTCACCCATTCAGTAGGTATAAACATGGTTGTGGGATATGGCTTGACCGAGAGTCTTGCCACTGTGTCGTGCGACCGCGAGAATATGCCTTATACTATAGGTTCGGTGGGCAGACCCATAAACGGATTGGAAGTGAAGATAGGTGAGAATGATGAGATTCTGCTCAAGGGCCCAACTATCACACCTGGATATTACAAGCGCGATGCCATTAATAAGGAGGCTTTCACCGAGGACGGATTCTTCCGCACGGGTGACGCTGGCTATATCAAGAATGGCGAGTTGTTCCTTACCGACCGTATCAAGGACCTCTTCAAGACTTCCAACGGCAAGTATATCGCTCCACAGATGATAGAGTCGCTGCTCTTGGTGGATAAGTTTATTGACCAGGTGGCTATTGTGGCAAACGAGCGCAAGTTTGTTTCTGCCCTCATCGTGCCCGAGTTCCGTCTTGTGGAGGAGTGGGCTAAGGATCATGGCATTGCCTTTGAGAGCCGCGAGGACCTCTGCGCCAATCCAAAAGTGCACAAGATGATGATGGACCGCATACAGACTCTGCAGCAGCAGCTTGCACATTATGAGCAGATAAAGCGATTCACACTCATTGCCCACCACTTCTCAATGGAGTCGGGCGAACTGACCAATACGCTGAAGATACGCCGCCCCGTAATCTACAAGAATTACAAGGCGGAGATAGATAAAATGTACGAAGAGAATTAAGAGTTAGGAGTTTTGAATGTTGAGTTTTGAATTGTGCGCTTTGCGCATTTGGAATTATTCAATTATGAATTCACAATTCAACATTCAAAAACTCAAAATGCGCAAAGCGCATAACTCAAAACTCAAAAATCAAAATTCAAAACTCACAATGATAACAGCCGACCAACTTAAGGATGTGCTTGAGCGTACAGACGCTCTTAAGCATTATCTTAATATCGACCAGAAGAAAGTAGAATTTGAGGAAGAGCAGCTCCGCACACAGGCTCCTGACTTTTGGGAGGACCCTAAGCGTGCCGAGGAGCAGATGAAGAAGGTGAAGGGCATCGAGAAATGGATTAAAGGCTATGAGGAGGTGCGCCGACTCGCCGACGAACTGCAGCTTGCCTTCGAATACCATAAGGAAGAACTCGTGACCGAAGAGGAAGTGGATGCCGACTATGCCAACGCTGTGAAGGCTATCGAGAATCTGGAACTCATGAACATGCTGCGCCAGAAGGAAGACCCTATGGACTGTGTGCTGAAGATAAACTCGGGTGCTGGCGGCACAGAGAGTCAGGACTGGGCACAGATGCTTATGCGTATGTATATGCGCTGGGCTGAGGCTCATGGTCATAAGGTTACTATCAGCAATCTTCAGGAAGGTGATGAGGCTGGAATAAAGAGTGTAACCATGGAGATTGAGGGGGGCGAATATGCCTATGGCTACCTGAAGAGTGAGAATGGAGTGCATCGTCTGGTGCGTGTCTCGCCATTTAATGCTCAAGGCAAGCGCATGACTTCGTTCGCCTCTGTGTTTGTCTCGCCTCTTGTTGATGACACTATTGAGGTGTATGTCGACCCGTCGAAGGTGTCTTGGGACCTCTTCCGCTCGGGTGGAGCAGGTGGTCAGAATGTTAATAAGGTGGAGACTGGTGTGCGCTTGCGCTATCAGTATACCGACCCTGACACTGGCGAGGAAGAAGAAATCCTTATCGAGAACACCGAGAGCCGTAAGCAGCTTGAAAACCGCAACAATGCCATGCGACTCCTCAAGTCACAACTCTACGACCGTGCCATGAAGAAACGTCTTGAGGCACAGGCTAAGATAGAGGCAGGCAAGAAGAAGATAGAGTGGGGTAGTCAGATACGCAGCTATGTGTTTGACGACCGTCGTGTGAAGGACCACCGCACTGGTTATCAGACTGCAGACGTTGACGGAGTGATGGACGGCAAGATTGACGGATTCATCAAGGCATATCTTATGGAGTTCCCAGTGAACGATGAGGATTAAAAATATAATAACCTAAAAAACGAATAACTATGAGCCAGAAAAGTAAAATCAAGCGTGAAAGATACGCAAAGGAACAAGAGAAAAAAGGAAAGAAAGTAGTAGAGTGGATCCTTTGGGGATTTATTGTCCTCGCTGTAGGATTCGGTGTCTGGGCTACTACTCAGGCATAAATCTTAATTTGACAAAGAATGAGTGGATTAGAAATAGAACGCAAATTCTTGATACGCAAAGGCTGCTCCTGGAAAGAGGCAGCCTTTTCTTCAAGCCATATAAAGCAGGGATATATGCCGTGTGAGTCGGCTACTGTGAGAGTTCGCACACGCGACGACCGCTCATGGCTTACTATCAAGAGCCATAGCGACTGCAAGGGCTTGTCGCGTTATGAGTTTGAAAAGGAGATAACCAACGATGAGGCTCAGCATCTCTTTGAACTGTGCCGTGGCGGTGTTATCGACAAGTGTCGTTGGCTCGTTAAGAGTCCTGATGGCAAACACACGTTTGAGGTAGATGAGTTCTTTGGCGACAACGAGGGACTTGTTGTGGCTGAAGTGGAACTTGCCTCGGAGGATGAATCGTATGCCAAGCCCGACTTTATAGGAGATGAGGTGACGGGCGATAGAAGATATTATAATTCGCAGTTGCTTAAGAATCCTTTTAAGAACTGGAAATAAAGAAAGGTAGAGGCAAAACAAATAAAACCAAATAAAACAAGGTTTTCTGTAGGAGAAGGAGCGGTATCTGCTCTACATCCTATAGAAAACCTTGTTTTTTTATACTATACTTGAAGCTTTGTTATTTCTTCACTGCACGACGCACCGGCTTCTTCCGAGTGATTTTCTTTGCAGGAGTCAGCTTCTCAGCCTTTATCACTTCCTCCTTCTTCTCGGCCTTCTTCTCAACCTTCACCACCTCGACAGTGAATATAAGAGTAGAGTAAGGCTTGATCTGGCCAGCCTTGCGTGAGCCGTAGGCAATGTCCTGTGGGATGTAAAGCTCCCACTTACTGCCCTCAGGCATCATGCAGAGAGCCTCTGTCCAACCCTTGATTACCTGGTTGGGGCGGAATGACGTGGTGTTAGGATTGCGCTTGTAGCTGCTGTCGAATTCCTTGCCGTCGATAGTGTGACCCTCGTAGCGCACGGTCACCTCATCGTCCTTAGCGGCAACAGCACCCTTGCCCTCAGTGATAACCTTGTACTGCAGACCAGAAGGCAAGGTCTTCACGCCAGGCTTTGTGGCGTTCTGCTTCAGCCAAGCTTCGTTCTCAGCCTTGTAGGCCTCCTCAGCCTGATGCTTTGCAGCCTGCATGGTGGTCTCGAAATACTTGTTGGCAACATCGTGCTTCATAATTGTTGTGTCGCCGAGTACGGCAGCGATGAAGCCATGGTTGAATGTGATGCTGTCGATGGTGAGCGAGGTGTTCTTTACATCATTGCTCACGTTGGGATAGATGCGTGTCTCAAGCATCTGTGCAATCTGCAGACCAGCGTTGTGAGCAGTGAACTGCTTGTCGTGCTGGCGGGCAATGCCCTCCTTCAATCCCTCTACGAACGAAGCCATGTTGGTAGAGTCGACACCAAACTGCTGCTTCACATAGTCCATGAGTCCGCGTGTGGTGAATATACCAGCAGCGTAGCTCAGTGAGTCGCTCTGACTTGTAAGCTGCACTGGAGCCACCTGCTCAGTCTTAGCGTTCTTCTTCTGTTTCTTTTCTTTCTTTCCAGGGGTGACAGCGAATGCCGTTGTTGCGAATACGGCAAGCGCGAGAATCAAAATTTTCTTCATCTTATTTATTTTTTATCTAAAAAACAGGGCGGCCTTTGTGGGGTCGCCCTTATGGTTTTAAATATTATTTGCCACCAACGCTGATAAGCTCAATCTTGAACACCAGCGGAGAGTAAGGCTTGATCTGACCCTGCTCGCGGTCGCCATAAGCGAGTTCCTGTGGAATGTAAACTTCCCATACAGAACCTGCAGGCATGTGAACGAGAGCCTCTGTCCAACCCTTGATTACCTGGTTGGCACGAAGGGTAACAGCCTCGCCGCGCTTGTAGCTGCTGTCGAACACTGTGCCGTCGATAAGACGTCCCTCGTAGTTCACCTTAACAGTAGAAGTGTCCTTAGGCATAGCACCTGAACCCTCCTTGATAACCTTGTACTGAACACCTGAAGGCAGAGTCTTCACACCAGCCTTCTTGGCATTGGCAGCCATCCACTCTTCGCCCTTCTTCTTGAGCGGACCATACTGCTCCTCCATGTTCTTGGCCTTGATAGCCATCATCTTCATCTGTGCAATCTGGCCAGCCTGCTCAACAGTCATCATGCCCTTCTTGCCCTTCACGCCCTGCACGAAGCCAGCCATGAAGTTCTTGAGAGAGATAGTCTTGGTAGAGTCCTCGCCGAAGAGCTCGTGGTTGATGCCCTTAACCATGCGGTTGCTGATCTGCTGACCAATCTGGATACCCATGTAGTAGGCAGCCTTCTTCTTGTCGTCGCCAGCGTTTGCACCCTCGTTAAGACCCTTGATGAAGGCGTCCATGTAGGTGGTGTCGATTTCCATCTGTGCGAGATACTGCTTCAGACCCTGAGTCTGAGCCATACCCATGGCGTATGACAGAGTGTCCACGTCGTTCTTGAGGTTCGGCTTCGATGAAGTCGAGTTGCCGCAAGATGTAACGAAGCTTGCGGCAGCGATAGCCATAGCGGCTACGAATGTGAATTTCTTCATTGTTATTTAATGTGTTTTGAATTTCTTTTTAGAGCACCTTGATAAGCTCCACGTCGAACACGAGTGCTGCGAACGGAGGAATAGCCTGACCTGCACCGCGCTCGCCATAAGCAAGCTGATAAGGGATGAAGAAGCGATACTTGGCACCCTCAGACATGAGCTGCACGCCCTCTGTCCATCCTGCGATGACACCGTTGAGAGGGAATGTTGCGCTTTCACCACGCTTGTAGCTGCTGTCGAATACTGTGCCGTCGATAAGACGACCCTCGTAGTGGCACTCTACAGTGTCCTCGGCTGTCGGCTTCTTGCCGCTGCCCTCGTTGAGCACCTGGTACATCAAGCCTGAAGGCAAAGACACAACGCCTTCCTCCATAGCCTTCTCGGCGAGCCATGCCTCACCCTTGTCCTTGTTATCCTTATACTTCTCGGCAGCTGCAGCACGCTGCTTAGCCTCCTGCTGCTGGAAGAATTCTGTTACAATTGACTGAGCTTCCTGGTCGGCAATCTGAGGCTCCTTGCCTGCGATGATGTCCTTAATTGCCTGTGCGAAATCGTCGATGTTGAGGTCTTCGGCTCCCATCTGTGAGAGCTGGCGGCCGATGCCCAGACCAAGAGCGTAACTGAGTTTGTCCATAATTTACTTAAAACGTTTTTATTTTTTGATTAATTGCGTGCAAATTTACGACTTTTCTCTGATATATGGTTGATATTCAGAAAAATTTGCAATTTATTATTAATGTTTCCCATTTAAGGGCAAAATCGTTTGTCGTGTTCTCAAAATAGCAGTAACTTTGTAGCTTAAAGCACAGATTACACATAATTAAATAAATACTTTTATATGCAAGAGACAAGACAAAACCGTATAGCACGCCTTCTTCAGAAGGAGCTAAGCCTTATTTTCCAGGGTCAGACACGAGCCATGCACGGCGTAATGGTGAGCGTTACGCGTTGCCGCGTGTCGCCCGACTTGAGTATCTGCACTGCCTATCTGAGCATATTCCCCTCGGAGAAGGCCGATGAACTTATCAAGAACGTAACTGCCAACGAGAAGACCATACGCTATGAGCTTGGCACAAGAGTGCGCAACCAGTTGCGCATCATTCCTGAGTTGCGCTTCTTCATCGACGACTCGCTCGACTATATAGAACGCATTGACGAATTGCTCAAGAAATGAACTTTCCATTCTACATAGCCCGCCGCTACGTCTTCTCCAAGAAGTCGACCAACGCTATCAACGTGATTTCGGCAATCTCGGTGATAGGCGTGGCTGTGGCTACAATGGCACTGGTGATAGTGCTTAGTGTGTTCAACGGATTCCACGACCTCGTGGCTTCGTTCTTCACCAATTTCGACCCGCAGATTGAGGTGGTGCCTGCCACAGGCAAGACTGCTCCTGCCGACGCTCCACAACTTGACAAGATACGACATCTGCAGCAGGTGGCGGTTGCCACTGATGTTGTGGAGGATCAGGCTCTCGCTGTATACGGACAGCAACAGCGGATGGTGACGGTGATGGGTGTTGACGACAACTTCCAGCAACTCACACATATCAACGACATACTGTATGGCGACGGCTCTTTCACGCTTCAGGCAGCCAACCTCTTCTATGCCATTCCCGGTATACGCCTTGCGCAGGACCTTGGACTTGGTGCGCGTTTCGACGACTATCTTAAGCTTTATGCCCCTGTGCGTCGTGGTCAGCTGACCGAATTGGCAGACCCAACCGAGGGTTTTGTCGTTGACTCGCTCATTTCTCCGGGTGTGGTGTTTGCCGTCAATCAATCCAAGTACGACCGCGACCGTCTTATCTGCTCCATAGGTTTCGCCCGACGATTGTTCGACCAGGACGGAATGCTCTCGTCGCTACAGTTGCGCCTTGCGCCAGGTTCCGACCTCGAAGCCGTGAAAAAGGAGATAAAGAGCATTGCCGGCGACAAGTTCCGCGTGCTCGACCGTTATGAGCAGCAAGCCGACACCTACCGCATCATGCAGATAGAAAAGGTACTTGCCTACGTGTTCCTCACATTCATCCTTATGGTGGCTTGTTTCAATATTATTTCCTCGCTCTCGATGCTAATCATCGACAAGAAGAACGATGTTGAGACATTGCGCAATCTTGGAGCAACCGACTCTCAGATACGCCGCATATTCCTCTTCGAGGGACGCATAATATCTGCTATGGGAGCCGTGTTGGGTGTGGCATTGGGTCTGCTTTTATGTTGGTTGCAGCAGGAGTTCGGCTTTGTCCACATGGGCGACAGCGCTGGCTCATTCGTAGTCAATGCCTATCCCGTGAGTGTTCACTACAGCGATGTGGCGATAATCTTCGTCACAGTACTGCTTATAGGATGGGGTGCGGCATGGATACCATGCAGCGGGAAAAAGATAAAGATATAAATAATGTATGAATGATAATATAAAGAATATAATATTCGACCTTGGTGGAGTGCTCGTGGGGCTTGACCCTAAACGCTGCATTGAAGCGTTTCGTAAGGTAGGATGTGGGGTGCTTGCCAATTATGTTGAAGAGCACCGCACAGAGGACCTGTTTCTCGACACCGAACTTGGTCGCATCTCGCAAGAGGAATTCTGCAACGAGGTGAGACGACTCTCGCTTACTGATACCGAGGATAAGGACATAGTGTGGGCTTGGAATCAGTTGCTCACCGACATACCGGTAAGCAAACTCCGCCTTTTGCAGCGACTCCGCGCCGAAGGCTACCGTGTGTTCCTGCTCTCCAATACCAATATAATGCACTGGTCGTATTGTCGCGACCATCTCTTCACCGTTGACGGACATTGTGCCGACGACTATCTTGAGCACATATTCCTCTCTTATGAGATGCACCTTGCCAAGCCCGACACAGCTATTTTCAGTCAGGCTCTTGCCGAGGAAGGCATCCGTGCCGACGAGACTCTTTTCATCGACGACCGAGAGGAGAACTGCGAGGCAGCCCAGACTGTGGGTATAAAGGCGATGAGAGAGACAACGGGAGTGGATTGGACAAAATCGTTGATTGACGATAAAAGAATTGATAATTGACAGTAATGATTACTCATAACGAAAAGGCTGTGCCTGCGTGTGCCACGATAGGTTTCTTTGATGGGGTTCATCGCGGTCATCAGTTTGTCATAAACCGATTGCATGGAATGGCCAAGGAGAGAGGTATGCGCTCGATGGTGATAACCTTCGACCAGCATCCCCGACAGGTGGTACATGCAGACTATGTGCCGCAACTCATTACTCCAACTGAAGAGAAACTGCGGTTGTTGAGGCTTACCGAGGCCAATGATGTGGAGGTATTGCACTTCGACGCCAACATGGCTGCCATGTCGGCACGTGAGTTTATGCAGAATGTGCTGCGCTACCGACTTGGCGTGAAGTGTCTGCTCATAGGCTACGACAACCGTTTCGGACATAACCGCACCGAAGGTTTCGACGACTATGTGGCTTATGGCAAGGAGATGGGCATGGAAGTTGTGCACAACACCCCGCTCGACATTGACGGTCAGCGTGTGTCGTCGTCGCTTGTGCGCCGACTGTTGGCTGAAGGCAATGTGGCAGAGGCAGAGCTGTGTCTTGGTCATCCTTTCAAGATTGAAGGCTGTGTGGAACATGGCTTTCAGGAAGGTCGCCGCATAGGTTTTCCCACTGCCAATATATTGCCCTCGTGTGCCGAGCAGATAATTCCCCGTGTGGGAGTCTATGCTGTACGTTTAAGCATTGACGGTGGCAAGTGGATGCCGGCAATGATGAACATAGGTTGCAATCCCACCTTTCAGCGCGAGCAACTCACGCTTGAGGCTCACATCATAGGATTCGAAGGCGATATTTATGGCAAACATGTAGCTGTGGAGTTCTGCCGTCGATTGCGTGATGAGCAGCGATTTGCAAGCATCGAGGAATTGAAAGAGCAATTGGACAAGGACAGAAAGGAAACATTGACTATAATTGACATTTAATATGAACAAGAAAGCAATAATCGACGTGGTGATGTATTTCGCCATTTTCGTAGCCATACAGTTTGCCGTGCAAGCAGCGGCGATGGTGATATGCCAAACAGCACCAATGAACGCTATGGTCAACATAGTGTGCACAATCATAAGCAGCATACTCACAATAGCAATCTTTGCATGGCGACGCTGGGCTCCAGTGAGTGGCGACTATATCAACACACGTCCTTGGTTCACTCTCTTCTGGGTGATTTGCCTGACGGGAGGCTCTTGTCTGCCTCTCACCTTTCTTATAGAGCAATCCGGACTCACACTGCCCGATCAATACGTTCAGCTGTTCAAAGGTATGATGCAGCACGACTTAGGCTTCGTGGCAGTGGGCGTGGTAGTGCCTATTGCCGAGGAGATGCTCTTCCGTGGAGCCATACTTCGCCGTCTGCTCGAAGTGATGGGCAACCGCCAGAGTTGGCTTGCCATAGTAGTCACAGCTTTGCTCTTCGGCATTGTACATGGCAACATGGCACAGGGAGTGAATGCTTTCTTGATGGGCTTGCTGCTCGGATGGATGTATGTGCGCACCCGAAGCCTTGTGCCGGGCATAGTGATGCACTTCACCAACAATACCATTTCTTATATGTCCTACCGCCTCTATCCCAACGCAGCCGACCAGACGCTTGTTGAGTTCTACGGTGGCGACATGAAGCATGTGTGGCTTGCAGTGGCTTTCTCGCTGATGATATTTGGAGCCGCACTCTATCAACTCAATCTAAGGCTCGACGATAGCCACAAGAAACAAAGAAATTATTAATCAACAACAAATACAAAGAATATGGCAACAACCGATTTTAAAGCCATAACCGTGGAATACGCCACACGAATGTGCGCCGGAAGCCACATTGGCAACGACATCCTGCTGCTCGACGAGATAGCCAAGATGCCGCTGCCCAAAGAGCCACGGCGCATGGAGAGCCTGTTTCTCGCCCTTTGTCTGCGTGGGTCGGCACGCTACTTTGTCGATTCTGTGGAGCATGTGGTTGAGCCAGGCGACCTTATCATTATCCATAAGGGACGCGTGACGTATGACTGTAGCATGTCGCCAGATTGTCGTGGCATAGGCATTATTATCGACTATAACTTCTTCAAGGAGACGATAAAGAGCGTTCATGAACTGTCGGCCCTCTTCCTTTTCTCACGCACCCATCCCGTGCTTAGGCTGCCAAAGGAGCGTGCTGACTTTCTGCGCGACACCTTCGTGCGCATGAAAGTGAAGATAGACGAATCTGATAATCATTTCCGCCGTGAGTTGGTGCAGTCGATGTTCCTCTCGATGGTCTACGAGATGTGTAATGTCATCTATTCGGTGCAGTCCAAGAACGACGAGTGCAAGACACGCGCCGAGGACATCTTCACGCAGTTCTTGCAGCTTGTAGAGAATAATTTCCGTAGCGAACGCCGTGTGGGATGGTATTCCGAACAGCTGTGCATCTCGCCTAAATATCTGTCGGAGACAGTGAAGGCTGTGTCGAAGCGTACGCCAAACGATTGGATAGACTCTTATGTTACGATGGAGTTGCGTATGCTTTTGCGCAACACTCAGAAGAGCATAAAGGAAATAGCCCAGGAACTCAACTTCTCCAACCAGTCGTTCCTTGGTAAGTACTTTAAAGAACATGTCGGCATGTCACCGTCGGAATACCGACGAAGCTGACATACCGACATGGCTTAATTCTTAATGTTTTTTGTTGCTGCCATCAATATTAGGTAGATGGCCAATGCCGAAACAAATCCTGCCAAGGCATCGATGGCGTAGTGGGCCTGGATGTATACCGTCGACATGCACAAGAACACGTAGAATGGAAGCATCAGCCAAACCAATTTGCGCTGGCGTGTGTGAGCTGCAAGCAACATGCACACTGTGGCAATGCCCACATGTGATGATGGGAAGGCTGCAGTGGGACGCTCGCCCGCTGCTTTGGCATCCTCAACAAGCTCGTAGAAGAAACCGTTAGTGTAGCCCGGGGTTGGCAGACAGTCGGTGTGGGTGTTGAAATAGTCGCCCAAAGCCGGAAATACGCCCTGTGTGATGTTGCTCAGTCCCACAGCCTTATAATAGAATGTAGGACCTGCCACTGGCACGAATATAAACACCACGTAGTAGATGAAGAACGCGGCGAGAATCACAAACGAAGCGCGCTCGAACTCGGCATAGCGGCAGAAGAAATAGAAGAACACCACGAGGGCAATCATCGGATAATAACTGGCATAGCCCATGCTCATAAGCTCGCTTATCACCGGCCACGAGAAAGTGCTGGCAAACGTAAGCGAGGGTTGGCATCCGAACATCAGCTGTTCCCATCCGCAGAACACATGGTCGAGATTGCTGAATATGCGGTTTATCTCGTACGTGTCGGGATACCACCACGCCAAGAGCGATATTTGGGCCGCTACTCGCACAAATCGTGTAAGTCGGCAAGGCACCAGTCGGTAGACCACCCATAGTGCCACAATCATTGCCAGCACACGCACACGCCCCCATATCATGGCTTCCGGATTCTGAAGTTTGGTGTAGGTGAATAGTGCCACGCACAGCGTGAACAACGTGTAGGCAATGACAAGCCATTCGAGAGCAATCAGTCCGCGCTTGGGCTTGCTCTCGATAGAGAATAGTTGTTTAATAAAGTTCATACCTTTTAGCAATATAACTGCGATTCCTTTTTTACAGCCATCCGTTCTCCTTATACCATTTCACGGCAAGTTTCACTCCGTCCTTTAGTTTGTAGTGCGGGTGATAGCCCAGTTCGTCCATGGCAGGTTCTATGTCGCATCGCCAGTTGCGTTGCTTCAGGATGTTGTATTTGTCGTTGTTGAGAGCGATGGGTTTATGTGTGATGTGGCTTATCTTCTCGCCGAAGAAGGTCACAATGCGCAGCACCCACACCGGGGCAATGATGCGCAGCATCCATTTCACTCCCATCTCCTTCTTCAGGAGGTCGCTGAATTCAGTTGATTTATACACCTCGCCATCGGATAGGAAATACTTTCTGCCGCTCATGCCGCGGTCGAGGGCGAGGAACACTGCCTGCACCACGTCCATGACATAAACGAACGTGATGTCCTGCTGGCTGAATCCTACGGCAAAGTCGACATGCTTCTTTATGCTTTCTGCCATGAGGAAATAGTCGCGCTCGCGCGGACCGTAGACGCCCGTAGGACGCAGGATGATATAGGGGAAGTCGTTGCCAATGGTGTCGAGATAGCGCTCGGCTTCGAGCTTACTCTTGCCATAGGCAGTATTCGGGCGCGGACAATCGTTCTCGGTGATATCCATGTATGGTTGCTTTTCGTGTACAGCTCCGTAGACCGACAATGAGCTTAGGAACACGAAGCGCTTCAGTGGCATGTGTGTCTCAATGAGCGCGTCGACGAGGTTGCGGGTGCCATCGGTGTTCATACGGCGGAAGTCCGCCTTGTCGAGGCATTTTGTCACTCCGGCGGCGTGCACAACATAGTCGAACGCCTTGCCTTTGAGCTGTTGCTTGAGATGGTCTTTCGACGCGAAGTCAAGCTCTATGAAGTTTATACGATTGTCCGTGAGATACTTTCGGGAACTCGTTTTTCTCACCGCAGCCCATACCTCCATTCCTTTGTTGAGGGCTTCTTCCACGATGAAACTGCCAATAAAACCGCTGGCTCCGGTTATCAATATCTTATTAGTCATTATGAGAATTGGTGCATAATTGGATGCAAAGTTAATGAAAAGCGGCTTTCTTGCCTACATAATATATATAAAGAAAAGCGGCTTTATAAGTATTTACGTCACGTTAATCTTTTTTAATACGAAAACGTCTGGATAAATGTGCAATTACTATTCAAAAAACAGTAAATTTGCAGGTGATAAATACAATGTATTTAGACAAGCGAAATAGCAAAAAACAAACCTAAAAACATACTATTATGAGATTGAATTTGAGTTCACAGATCGTATTGAACAAGGTTCCGGAGCAGTACTACCGTCCACGCACGGCAGTAGAGCGTTCGGAAATAACCCGTTGTGAGAAAATCTTCACCGACATCTATCCCAAGGTAGAGGAAGCAGCATGTGTTCTTGCCAACAGCATTGAGGCTGAAATAAAGCGTGCAAAGGACGCAGGCAGAAAATGCGTGCTCGCCCTCGGTACAGGTCTCTCGCTCAATCCCATCTTCGAGGAGCTCATTCGCCGTCATAAGGAGAATGGCCTTAGCTTCGAGAATGTGGTGGTGTTCAATGCCTATGAATATTTCCCTCTTAGTGCCGACAGCAAGCACAGTGCCATAGGGCAGTTGCGCGAGCGCTTCCTCAACCACGTAGACATTAAGGCAGAGAATATACACACACCCGACGGATCCATCCCGCAGGACGACGTTATAGAGCATTGCCATGCCTACGAGCAGCTCATCGCTGCCGAGGGAGGTCTCGACATTGCCTTGCTTGGTATTGGACGTATGGGCAACATCGCTGCCAACGAGCCAGGCTCAACACTCTCTTCTACAAGCCGCATCATCCTTATCGACCAGACTTCGCGCGACGAGATGACTAACAGTTTCGGCACTCAGGAGCAGGTGCCTCCTTGCTCTATCACAATGGGTATCCACACTTTGCTTTCTGCCCACAAACTCTTCCTCACAGCATGGGGAGAGGAGAAGTCGAACATGGTGCAGAAGATTGTAGAGGGTGCGCTCACAGACTCTGTGCCTGCTTCTTACGTGCAGACCCACAACGACGCCAAGTTCTTCATCGACCTTGCTGCCGCAAGCAAACTCACACGTATTGTTCACCCGTGGCTCGTGACCAACTGCGAGTGGAACGACAAGACCATACGCGCCGCAGTGGTTTGGCTCTGCCAGCTTAAGCAGAAGCCTATCCTCAAGCTCACCAATAAGGATTACAACGAGAATGGCTTGAGCGAGCTGCTTGCCCGCTTCGGTTCGGCATACAACTGCAACATCAAGATATTCAACGACCTTCAGCATACCATCACAGGATGGCCTGGAGGCAAGCCTAACGCCGACGACACAAATCGTCCGGAGCGTGCCACACCTGCAGTTAAGCGCGTGGTTGTGTTCTCGCCGCATCCTGATGACGACGTTATCTCTATGGGTGGAACAATCCGTCGATTGGTTCAGCAGCACCACGATGTGCATGTGGCCTACGAGACTTCGGGCAACATCGCTGTAGGCGACGAGGAGGTGACACGCTTCATGCACTTTGTGAATGGCTACAACCAGCTATTCTGCAACAGCCAGGACGAAGTTATCAAGAAGATGTACGCCGACATCAAGCAGTTCCTTGCTCAGAAGAAGCCGTCGGATATGGATACTCCGGAAGTGCGCACCATCAAGGGTCTTATCCGTCGTGGCGAGGCTCGCACAGCCTGCACCTACAACGGCATTCCTCTCGACCATGTCCACTTCCTCGACCTTCCGTTCTACGAGTCGGGCAAAATCGAGAAGTTGCCTATGACGGTGAAGGATGTTGAGATTGTCCGTGCATTGCTCCAGCAGGTTAAGCCTCACCAGATTTATGTAGCAGGCGACCTTGCCGACCCACACGGAACCCACCGTAAGTGTACCGACGCTGTGCTCGCTGCCATCGATCTTGAGAAGGAGGCTGGCGCCGAGTGGCTCAACGATTGCCGTATATGGATGTATCGTGGTGCTTGGGCTGAGTGGGAAATCGAGAACATCGAGATGTGTGTGCCAATGTCGCCTGAGGAGCTTCGCGGCAAGCGTAACTGCATCCTTAAGCATTCATCGCAGATGGAGAGCGCACCGTTCCTCGGCAACGACGAGCGTCTGTTCTGGCAGCGTGCCGAAGACCGCAACCACGCTACTGCCGAACTCTACCACAGCCTTGGCTTGGCTTGCTATGAGGCTATGGAGGCATTCGTGCGCTATAACCCATAAGCGGAAACACACGTGATAGAAAAATAGTTTTAACTTTCATACGCTTACTGTCAGCGTCGTGAGACTGCCGATGTATGAAAACCAATTTGTATATCCTAAGAAAAGGGGGCTATGCCAGCGGGCATGGTCCCCTTGATTGTAGTAGTATGCTTGGCTTTTCTTAAACTATATTTCCTTGTTTAAGTTTCGCATGCCCTCACAGCTTCTTTATTTTGCATCATTGTTTATTTTTACAGCAGGCGAGGCAGAAAAATCAACGTCGTACACTCTTATAGCATCTGTCTTGTCGTTTGGGATAAATCTGAGCTGGAAGGGTTTGATTTTACGCTCCAGGAAGATGTCCTTATGCGTTGAGAGATCCTTAGCTATAGAGTCCATTCGTCTGCCAATTTCATATCTGTCATCGTTCTTTACAGTGTTTAGCGAGAACTTCGACTCAAAGTTTCTGACATACTCCTTCATGTAATTGTAGTCATCGTCGTTGCGCTCTTTCATTACCATCAGCCACACCTGCTCATAGCGCGATGGCGGCGTGAGCTGATAGGTTACGTCAATATGGTTGGGGAAGATGTGATATCCGCTCCTATTGAAACCTTTATCATACCAAAGAGCTTCCATGTTTAGGGTGACATGAGTGTCGAAGCTAAAGGTTTTGTCATTGTGTTTTACCTTCCATATCCAACTGTGCCCTACAATGAAAGTGGAGTGGTAAGACGGCTTGACCACGTCGTGTTGCCAGATGTCTGAGCCAAATTTTTTTATAATTTTAGGCTGTTGTGTGATGGCGTATGACCATTGTGGGCTGATGGCGTCTTTTCCTAATGTGAAGTCGGTGCTGATGTCGGGAATTGTTCGTGTTACCGAGTTGGTCATGTCCAGTCCGCCCTTTATTTCAGGATTCAGAAACGCCACACTGAGCGACATGTGTGTGGTTTGGGTGTAGGTGGTGCTGCCCTTGTCTATTTGAGTTGGAGAGATGTCTTTTATGCTTGCGCTACCGTCAGAAAACTTCACGTTTGTAGACAGATTTTTAAGATATGGCCAGTGAGCATATATATTTTTGCTGGGATTCTTAGCATAAGTAAGGCTTTCAATAACCGCTTCTCTCACTCCCCAAGATGTCCACTTCTTCTTGTCATCGTATGCGAAATTAAACTGGTCGTTGGTGCAGACAATTTCCTGTTGGAGGAGATAATAGTCGTAGCCTTTGGTGTCGTTCACAGCCCAAACGTTATATTGCAGTTTCATGATGGCCCGCTTGTGTCCAGTTCTTGTGACCATAGCATATTCAAACTGGTCGGTTGTGCTGATGTTGTCGTATATTTCTTGTGGTCCGTTAGCTTGCTGCGCCATGAGTAGGCGTCCTTTCGCCATTCGTTCCTTGTTGTCGTCACGTCGGTCAAGCCATTCTGCAGTCTCATCGGCAAGCTTACCGTAGAGATAATCGGTATATGGGTTGTTGGCATCCTCTTTTTCATGCTCGGTCACATCGGTGACAGCGTGTTTCAAGTCGCCGCGTAAAGCCAAAAGGTCGAAAAGAATGTTGTTGCTGTCGATGTTGTCGCTCATGGCTGGAGTAAACTCTTGATTCTCTTTAAACATAAGTATCAGTCGCTGAAAAGCGCGGAAGCCCACATCATTGAAAGTTAGTTCTTGGTTTTGGTACATCGACAACGCCGTGTCTTTCAGTCTCATAGCCATCGTCTTTAATACCGCTTTCGTAGGTTGGCAAATAACCAGGTTTCCTCCACGAGCCACGAGAAGAGCCATGTTACGATAATCGAGGTCTGTAAGTGTTGCCACGCTGTTGTTGTCTACAATAAATGTCTGAACGCTTGCGTCCATAACCTCTGCCACGTCTTGCAAACGTTTGATGAGAGCCTTTCCGCTATGCTGATAGTTGCCAGCAACAACATAGGTTCGTAGGTACGATTTCACCTTCATCTCGTCGGTGGTTGGTGTGGAATCCTCGTTTTCATCAACAAACTCTACATCATCTTCGCCTCCACCTTCAGCAATATTTTCGTCATTGCTACATGCGCAGAAAACTAAAGAAAAGAAAAATGCCATAGCTGCACATAGTGCGAGGCAATGGTCAATGGTTTTGTGTTGATTGTTCATACTGTAAATTTTTTTAGAGATTATTTGAATTGTTGTTCTGTTTTTCTTGATGGCAAATATAGTTATAAATTAAAGAATCATCAAATCAAACGACCCTAAAATATAGTCAAAAAGCTTTGCGCCTTAATTTTTACACGTCAAAAAAAGGCAAAACGATATCTTTTGCTATATTCGCAGTCATAAGTAGGTGCTATATTGTCCGCATATCAGAGCAGTTGCAGGATGAAATTGAGGCAATAAAACAAGAAGAGGGAGAGCTTATGCATGAGTTGCGGCTAAACAAGGAATAGTTCAAACTTTATTAATTGTTTCAGGCTGTTTATTGTAATATTCTAAAGCCATTTATAAATAACTAATCATTAAAAGAATGATTTGCATAAGTTTCCTTCTAATGTATGGGTTTGGCTCATCAGAAATTGACTTGAGCACCTGCTATAAAGGAAGACCCGAAAAAGTCTTAATAGAAGACCCTTTCTCAAGTATTATTAAGACCAACCCTCAAGAATTATTAAGACCAAGCTCGGTCTTAATAGAAGACCAAAAAAAGGACAAGAAAGGGTGTGTTTTACTATCCCAATTCTCCATTGTCCAGACAGAGTTGAAGTGTCTGTTAGTTGAAACTTATTCTTAAAATTTGTTTATAAGAATAATTATGAACTACAAACCACAAATGGAGTGCTGTTTATTAAATAAAGGTTAGTAATCGTATATGTATATATCGAGGGCGTATCAAAAGAAACACCCTCGACGTTAATGGTCAGTTTTCAATCTTTATTTTATACATTCTTTGCTCAGAAAATCTCTGTATTCATTCTTGTATCCGTTGAACACATTTATGTCTACCTCTGGTCTTATGCCCGTCACTCGGCCATCGGGGCACAGTTGCCAATAGACCAGGTGAACATCTGGTTTGTATTCGCCGTAGCGGGCAATCCAAATGTTGTAGTCGTGCTTTAGGTCGGGAGCCGACGGCAAGTATCGGTTGACGAAGTTCTGTGAGATATACAGTACGGGTCGGGTGCCAGTGTGCGCTCCTACAATGCGCAGCCAAGTGCGCACGGCACGAAACAGAGGTTCTGGTCCACCCATCTTCTTTATCTGAGCATGTGTAGGCTCAACATCGAGCACTGGAGGCAGGTCGCCTTTATGAAAGGATGTGTTGCGGATGAAGAATTGCGCCTGAGCCGAAGCCGAGGAGCGGGTGGAGAAGAAGTGGTATGCACCCACCTTTATGCCACGTCCACGGGCTGCGGTGCAGTCGGCACGGTAGTAGCGGTTGCGTATAGAAGTGCCTTCGGTCGACTTGATGTAGCAGAAGGAGATAGGGTAGTCAACATTGCCCCTAACATGCTTGCGTGAGATTTTGCCGAGGTGTGAAATTCGCACTCGGCTCCAATCGATAGGGTAGTGCTTGCGTCCCACATCGTGTTGGAAACGCGAGATGTCGATGCCATAGATACGGTCGGAAGTGTATTCAAGGCGTTCACCGAGATATCGGTCGCGCAACCATTCGCCCACACGTATATGTTTCTTCATCGAGAGGTCGAAGCCAAAGCCAGTGCGCATGCCGTCATACCATTGACCCATATATAGGTTGCGCTGTGGGTCGGCGAAATAGCCATGTCCGCAGGCAATGGCGTCTTGGTTCATCTCGCCCGAGTAGGTACCGGTGGAGTCGGTCCACTGTCCGCTCACGAGAGTGTCTGCCCTCCATGTGCCAACGATACGGTGGTGGAGCGAGTCGTGGCTCACGCCCTTTCCCCATCGCTTGCCCATTCGCCATTCGCCAGCATATACCACGCTGTCGCCAATGGATAACTGTCCGTAGCCATTGAATTTGCCGTCCTTCACTCCACCTTGGTACACGGTGTTGCCGCGGCGCACAATGGTTTGTCCGTCGTAAGCCACCTCGCGGCATGAGCCAAGAGTGGCGGCGGCAACGGCAATGAAAACCATGTAAAGGAGTCTTATCGTTGATTTGTAGATATTAAACATTGTTGTATGTAGTGTTTTTTTTATTCATACTTTAAGTCAGTTACAATTCTTTTCCCGCTCACAATTCCAATAAAGAATCCCTTGGCTGTGAATACGGGAGCTCCGTCTGACACGAGCACACGCGGAAGGTCGTGCCTGTAGTCGCGCAGGCTGCCAGGAATGATTATCGACGACACTGTGTCGCACTCCAGTCCTTTCTCCCCAAGTCCTGGAAATCCCACAGCCCTCAATCCTCCATTGGCTTTGTTGCCCCATGGCGACTTGGATATAGTGGCAACGTCACTTGGTGTAGCTTCGTCCTCTGTTTGCAGAAGCATAGTGTGGCGTTTGCCGTCTGCAAAAATCCGCTTCAACGGATAGCGCATTAGTTTGCCTTCGTCGTCGCGATATACAGCCACGTATTCAGTCACGGACTTCAATTCGAATTTATGCCGTTTTTTTTGTGCGTCAGATACAAGACTGTCAATCACTTGTGAGGCACGCATCACATCGTTGTAAGCCATGTTTACGTGTGAGGCGAATGAGGCAATAGTCTGATAGCCATTATCCTGAACACCGTGCACACGCAGATAGTAGTCGAGTTCCGACTTCTGTGTCTTCAGCGTCTTGAGCTGTTGGGCGATAGATAGGCGGCAGAGATTCACAATGTTTGAGTCGCCCTTGATGTTGGGAGTGGTAGCCCCACGGCTGTATACTGTGGCAATGCGTCCCCAGCATGATGGCACAAGCATCCATCTGTTCACCCAGCATCCTGTGAGATGCTTGCGGTGAAGGGCTGAGTCGCGGTTGGCTGTCACGCCGAGTAGCGCAGAGTCGCCCAATGCTGAGCTGAAATAGAGTTGAGGTTTGCCGTCGATGGTAATCTCCTGCCATGTTGATTGTTCCACAATTACGGCCGAACGGCGCATAGATTCTGCAGACACAGGCATCAGCAGCCAAGCCACCACACCAACGGTCGATAGTAGCAGCACGACAGCCAAGGCAGCAAGCCAAAGTTTCATTTTGTTATATTTCATAATGTATAGGTGCTTTGAATTTTCGTGCGAAATTACAAAATATATCAATACGCTGACGCTTTTTCGGCTTTATTTTTTGTATATTCCGATGTTAATCGTAACTTTGCAAGATAGCTAAAAAGGAAAAGTTAAAGTATGAATCCATCTGAATTCTTCGGAAAATTCACGAGTCGTTACTTTTGGGGCAATATTTGCGCCATGGCGATAGTAGTGGTGGTGGCATGTGCGGGAGTGAAATACGGTCTCGATGTGTATACCCACCACGGTGAATCCATATCCGTACCCGATGTGCGCCGCAAGTCGTTTGCCGATGCCCAGTACCTGCTTGAGGATGCTGGAATGCAAGTGGTGGTGAGCGACACGGGTTATGTGCGCAACCTGCCCCCCGACTGCATTCTTGAGCAGTCGCCAGAGCCGGGCACAAACGTCAAGTCGGGACATATTATATATTTAATAGTCAACGCATCGCACACGCCCACAATCACTGTGCCCGATGTGATAGACAACAGTTCGCTGCGCGAGGCTATGGCAAAGCTTACGGCCATGGGCTTCAAGCTGACTCAACCCGAATACATCGATGGTGAGAAAGACTGGGTGTATGGACTAACGGTGAAGGGCAGACACGTGGTGGCTGGCGACAAGGTGTCGGTGAATGACTACATCACCATACAAGTGGGCAATGGACAACGCGACTCCACTGAGGACATTGACTATATCGACGCTCCTGAGCCAATACACAACGAGGACGGATTTGAGGAGGAGACGGGCGATGTGGACGAGTTTCACGAGGTGACAGCTCCCGAAGGCGAGTAAGAAACTTTAAATGAAGACTATGACAGAAGAAATACAAGATATTGAAGATTTCGACATCAACGGTGTCGACACCGATCAGGTCGACGACGAGACAGGGCAGCTCTACGAGCACTTCCGTTTTGTGGCAGACCCAGGCATGCAGCCATTGCGCGTAGACAAGTTCATGTCGGAGAAGTTGCCACACTCCTCGCGCAACCGCATACAGACGGCTGCCGACTCTGGCTTCGTGCATGTGAACGAACGCCCAGTGAAGAGCAATTACAAGGTTCGTCCGGGCGACGTGGTAACGCTCATGCTCGACCGTCCGCGCCACGACACAAGCATTGTGGCAGAAGACTTGCCCATAAATGTGGTTTACGAGGATGCCGACCTCATGGTGGTTAACAAGGAAGCCGGTATGGTGGTGCATCCCGGTGCAGGCAATTTCACGGGCACTCTTGTCAATGCCATTGCCTGGCATCTGCGCGATGTGGAAAGCTACGACCCCAACGACCCGGAAGTGGGACTCGTTCACCGCATCGACAAGGACACATCAGGACTGCTTGTTGTGGCAAAGACACCAAAGGCAAAGACAGCACTCGGACTGCAATTCTTCAACAAGACAACCCATCGTTCCTACAACGCACTTGTGTGGGGCAACCTCATCGAGGACGAGGGACGCATAGAGGGCAACATAGCCCGCGACCCCAAGGACCGACTGCGCATGACTGTAATGTCGCCCGACTCGGGCATAGGCAAGGAGGCTGTGACCCATTGGCGTGTGCTTGAGCGTTTCGGCTACGTAACACTTATAGAATGCCGACTTGAGACTGGTCGCACACATCAGATTCGTGCCCACATGAAGCATATCGGACATCCGCTTTTCGGTGACGAACGCTATGGCGGTATGGAGATTCTTCGCGGTGAGCGTTCTGCCACCTACAAGGCTTTCATACAAAACTGCTTCAAGATATGCCCGCGTCAGGCTCTTCATGCCAAGACACTCGGTTTTGTTCACCCCACAACTAAACAGCAGATGGACTTCACATCGGAATTGCCCGACGATCTGGCTCGTCTCATCGACAAGTGGCGCGGATATATCGGCGGCACTACACGCGACACATTTAACAAGGAATAGAAACAAAAACAATATATGATGGAAACACTTAAACGCAACATCGCCATCGTATGCGGTGGTGATTCGTCAGAACATGATGTCTCAATGCGCTCAGCGCAGGGCATCTACTCCTTCTTCGACAAGGAACGCTACAATGTCTACATAGTTGACGTGAAAGGCCAGGACTGGCACGTCAACCTCCAGGACGGCAGCATTGCCAAAATCGACAGAAACGACTTCTCGTTCGTGCTCAACGGCAAGGCGGTTGTCTTCGACTATGCCTACATTACTATCCACGGCACTCCGGGTGAGAATGGTGTGATGCAGGGCTACTTCGAGTTGCTGCACATCCCTTACAGCACATCGGGTGTGCTTGTAGAGGCTATGACCTTCGACAAGTATGTGCTCAACAACTATCTGCGCGGATGGGGTGTGAACGTTGCCAAGAGCCTTCTGCTTCGCCGTGGCGAGGAGGGCAAGTACAGCGACGAGTACATTGAGCGTGAGATAGGAATGCCTTGCTTCGTGAAGCCGGCAGCCGACGGCTCGAGCTTTGGTGTGTCGAAGGTGAAGAACGCCGACCAGATTGCTCCTGCCTTGCGCGTGGCTTTCATGGAGAGCGATGAGGTGATGATAGAGCAGTACTTGAAGGGTACTGAGATTTCAATCGGCTGCTACAAGACTCGCGACAAGAGCGTGGTTTTCCCGGCTACCGAGGTAGTTACCGAGAACGAGTTCTTCGACTACAACGCCAAATACAACGGACAGGTGCAGGAGATTACTCCGGCACGCATCAATCCCGAGACAGCTAAACGTGTGGCTGACGAGGTGAGCCGTATCTACGACGTTCTCCATTGCAACGGCATCATCCGTATCGACTTCATCCTCACCAAGGATGCTGAGGGCAACGATGTTATCAACATGCTTGAGATAAACACTACTCCGGGCATGACTCCCACAAGCTTCATTCCGCAGCAAGTGCGTGCGGCGGGTCTTGACATCAAGGATGTGCTGACCGACATTGTGGAGAACCAGTTTCATTAAGAATACTGATAATTATGATTTGCTGCAAAGCAAATCATAATTATCAATTAAAATAAAAATCTTAAATCTTAATCATTTTGCCTTATGACTCTACACGATTTTGACTCAATACGTCCTTTCGAGCCTAACGAGTTGCCCGAAGTGTTCGACCGTATGCTCCAGAACGAGCAGTTCCTTCAAGTGCTTGCCTATCTTTATCCCGGTGTGCCTAAGGAGGCTATTGGCATGAAGATGCACCAGTGCAAGACAAACCTCGATTTTCAGAAGACTTTCTGCTACGATTTTCTTAAGAAGCTGCTTGCCAAGGCAAGCCTCGGAATCGATAACGACTTCAAGAACATCGACCTCGGCAAGCGTCATACCTTCGTGAGCAACCATCGTGACATTGTGCTCGACTCAGCCTTGCTTCATGCATCGCTCTTCGATGCTGGTAGCGACACCACTACCGAGATAGCCATTGGTGACAACCTGCTCAAATTGCCTTGGGTGAAGGACCTTGTGCGCATCAACAAGTCGTTCATCGTGGAACGCTCATTGCCTATGCGCCAGATGCTCATGGCTTCGAAGCGACTGTCGGAGTATATGCACTTCGTCATCAACGAGAAGAACGACAACATTTGGATTGCCCAGCGCGAGGGACGTGCCAAGAATTCTGACGACCGCACCCAGGAGGCTATCCTTAAGATGATGACTATGGGTGGCGAAGGCTCTGTGGCCGAACGTCTTCTTCAGTTGCACATCGTGCCGCTTGCCATAAGCTATGAGTATGACCCGTGCGACTTCCTCAAGGCTCGCGAGATGCAGCTTCGCCGTGACGTGGAGGGTTGGAAGAAGGGTCCTATGGATGATGTTGTCAGTATGCAGACGGGCATAATGGGCTATAAGGGACACATCTACTACCATTGCGCTCCGTGCATCGACGAATGGCTCAACACTCTGCCCGAGGACATGCCGAAGGGTGACTTCTACAAGACTGTAGCCACACACATCGACCATGAGATATGGAGAGGCTATCGTCTCTATCCTGGCAACTATGTGGCTCTCGACCTGCTGCACGGCACATCCCACTATACCGACAAGTATACAGATGCCGACCGCGCTACATTCGAGAAGTATATCGACGGACAGCTTGCCAAGATACAAGACCTGCCCAACCCCGATATGGCGTTCCTGCGCGAGCGTATACTCGAGATGTATGCTAATCCTGCAATAAACCAACTGTCAGTTGCGAAATAGACAGTAGCCAATCATTATAAATGAAATCAATCTTTATTAGATGAGATCAATCTATCTTTCAATTGCCGCCCTTATTGCGGTTCTCGTCGCTGCATCATGCACCAACGAGGGCTACGATACGGGCGACAATGGTTTATCCTACATCACAAGCGAATTTGCTTTGCTACATACCAATGCCGATAAGGTGGTGAATGTTGCCACTCTCGACGATGGTACTGAACTGAAATTCTCCAATCCCTTCACCACCAAATGGGCTACAAAGGCCGATACCATATATCGTGCTTTGGTGTATTACGACAAGACGGAGGATGCTTCGGCCACGGTTAATGCCCGCAGCTTGGTTCAGGTGCCAGTGTTGGGAGTGATGAGTGCCGACAAGATAAAGGAAATGCACACCGACCCTCTTGATATTGAGAGCGTATGGGTGGCTAAGAACGGTTCTTATATAAACATGTCGTTGCTGCTGAAGTCAGGCTCCACCGATGGCGACAACAAGCAACTTGTTGGTCTTGTGCTTGAGAGCGAGTCGACAGACGCTGACGGCAAACGCCATGTTGTGCTTCGTATGTATCATGAGCAAAATTCTGTGCCCGAGTATTATACTGTGCAGCAGTATGTCAGTATCGACGCTAAACAGCTTAAGGCTGATTTTGTGGAGCTGAAGGTTAATACATACAAGGGAGAAGTGACAAAGAATATTACAATTGACACTGTTGGGAAATAACAATAGACAATTGATATTGTTGAAAAATAGCAATAGACAAAAGGCTGAATAAAAAAATCGGTCAAGCAAAGTAGTTCCGTCAACTATTCGTTGGCAAACCTTTGCTTGACCGATTGTCATTTATCGCATTTTAAGAGATAACTTACTGAAATCAAAAACTAAAAACGGTTCTTCTCCTCATTACCTGCACCGGTACCCTTGTACTTGCTGTTGACCGAATTGAAACGATAGCTTACTGTCAGCTTGACAGCTTGTGAGTCGCTATAGTTCCACTTGTCGAGCAACATGCTTGTGCCATATGCGAACACTGAATTGCGGGCTGTACGGAATACATCCGTTGCCTGCAACTGGAAAGTCCATTGCTTCAGTTTCTTTGTGATACCCAAATTCAACTGATAACTCGGTTTCAATGTTGCTATTGTATTATCACCATACGTATGCCCCGTGATGTCAGCCGTCAGTATATAGTCTTCCGAAATAGAGAAAGAGTTATACCAATTGGTCATCAACAACGGATTGTTCAACTTGAGCGTTTCGCCATTATGAACCATATCGAAGTCTTGCCCCATCAACACCAACGACAAGCGAGGTGCCCACAACCCGACTCTTGGTGTCAACGATACATTGGCAAAGTCTATTGGGCGTTGATGCGCATCCACAATGCGCCCAATCATCTTGCCAGACGTCTTCTGCGTGCATTCCACAAAGATATTCTCGCCATCTACAGTCATCTTTATAGGATAAAAACCTATGATTTGATGTATGGCATCAGGAGCTGTCCGCCTCACCACATCCTTCGCTGCATCATTGTCATGTAGCAAGGCAAAGGCCAAGCGATACATCCGCTCGTAATGGTCGTGAAACAGCTGTTCCATCTGCTGTTCATTTTCTTCAGTCATTACGTCATTTTCTTCTTGTTTCTATTCTTATATACATGCTTTCCGTAAATCAATCACCCCTAAAATGAAGAAATATTCATGTTTCTTTTTGGAAAAGCTGTGCAAATGTAGTGAACCTGTCGTAAAGTTACAGAAAATATGAGATTACGACAACTTTCAAACGAAAAACCTGTCGTAATCTCGTCTTTTTATTGAGATTACGACAGAATTTAATGTTTTTCATTGGAAAGCCTTTGCTTGGCCGATTGTCATTTATTTTAAGCTTAGGATACTATAAGGCTACTGATAATCTTTTGCTCTATAGAAATTTAATACCTGCAACAATTATGGAAAGATAAACTGACACTACTTGTTGTCGCAAATGATATCTTTCATTCTGATAGAAGTAATACTTGGCATATGGAATATGATAAGATTCGCACAACGATGGATAGCGACTTCGATACTCAATATTTAATGGTGAAACTGAATTATAACTTCGGAAGATTAAAATTAGATAATACAAAGAAGTCGGCATCTAAAGATATCATAGACAGACTTTAGCAAAGGAACATTATCATAAAAACTCTCCTTTGCCGTCTTGAAGATGTCGTCTGAAGAAAGCTAAATTATCTATATGCGGTTGGCAAACGACTTGTCAAACCGCACATAGACGCTGTAATAGCCCTTCATCATAAGAAATCTATCATCATTTCTATTATTTTTTTTATAAAACCAACAAATATCCAAATAAAAATATTATCTTTACAAAAAGATTCATAAACAGTTATTAGATATGGCATATAATATTAGCGACAAATTAGATTGGATGCTGATTTTCATCTTTGAGTTCGGGCGAAAGCATGAACTGACGATGAAACAAGCTTTCAATTATCTCTATCGTTACCAAGGAATGGATTTCTTGGACAAACACTACGACTATGCCCATACTCAATCATTCAGATCAATGGTTGATGACATAACGGATTATTGCCATAGGAAAGGAGGGGGGTTGCAATGAAACTATATCATGGAACCAACACCGACTTTAACCATATAGATATTGATAAATCTAAACCAAACAAAGATTTTGGTCGTGGTTTCTATCTTTCTGCCGATTATAAACAAGCCCAAAATATGGCAAACATCAAGTTTGAACAATTGGGAACAGGCACTCCTCTTGTCCAGGAATATTTTGTTGATGAGAAAGATATACAAAAACTCAAATGCTTGATGTTCGATGACTATACAGAAGAATGGGCTAAGTTTATTTTATTAAATAGGAACAACCCCTTAACAACTCCTGCCCATGATTATGATATTGTCATTGGACCTATCGCAAATGACAAAGTAGGTGTCCAACTTTGGAAATATGAAAGTCAACTTATAGACCTACCAACATTAATAAAGCGGCTAAAATATATGAAGGGGATAACCATTCAATATTTCTTTGGAACTGAACGTGCTATTAAACTATTGAAAAGGATATGAACGAAATAAGTGAAATGAAAGCAGATATGGTTAAGAACTTAGCTATCCTGCTGATGAACCAAAATAAAGACATGGGGATGAATGAAGCACTTGCTATCGTTTTTAATTCTGATACTTACCAAAAGGTAATGGACGATAAAGCAGGCTTATATTATCAAAGTCCAAGATACGTCTTTTCTTTCTTAGACAACGAGATTAGGAACGGAAAAATTTACTAATGATAAACTCCGGTCAAGCAAAGAGCAAACCAACATTGTTTTGCCTTCGCTTGACCGATTGTCATTCTTTTATTTTAAGAGAGAGAGTTTCCATAAACCCAAAGCTACAAGCGGCTCTTCTCCTCATTGCCGGCTCCCGTACCCTTATACTTACTGCGCTTGGTATTGAAATTGTACGTAATCTGCAAGGAGATGTTGCGAGTGTAGTTGTAGCAGTCTTTTATAGTACCCGCCCCAAGTCCATACATCGTCCAACGCTCCTTTGCCGTCTTGAAGATGTCATCTGCAGAAAGATAAATTATCCATGTGCGGTTGGCAAACGACTTGTCAAACTGCAGATTGACGCTGTAATCGCTCTTCATCATAAGAAATCCATCTGCATGGGTTGTTGAGGCATTAAGCCAGATTGCCGCGTTCATGGTTTCTGAAAGAGCGAAATTATTGTTGAGCGAGCACGACAGCAAAGGTTTGCTTAATGCCTTGCTGGCACCATACTTCTTGGTATCGAAGAACTGCTGGTTGTAGTTGAATCCCCACGTAGGACGGAAGATGCCGAACTTTGGCGAAACATGGACAGAAGCATAAAGCAACTGCTTATGGTCGAAATTCAACGACGTGTTATAAGCAAACTCCTTTCCAGGATAGATATACTTGGTCCATTCCATCACATTCTTCAGATATTTATAGCCTACAGATACATTCAGCCACTTATATATCATCATTGCCTCAACATTGAGCACCTTCTCCGGTTGCAATGTAGGATTTCCACCTTCATACAAGAAACGGTTGTCAAACTGCATGAAGTTGCCCAACTGTCGATAGCTTGGACGGTGTATCTTCTCGTTGACATTCAGTTGCCAAAACCAGTTGCCTTTGTTCCATGATATGCTGAGGTTAGGGAATAGGTTGCTGTATCTTTTGCTCACATCATCCTGCTTAACTCCACCAGAGAAATAGTCGCGAATGATATTCTCGTAACGCATACCAAGACCAATGGTCCACTTGCTGAGGGGCAGTTCATATTGCGCAAAGCTAGCAACATTTCTTTCGTGGATATCCGTTTCTGTGGATGGCACCAACTGCTCTTCATTCAGAAACGTTCCATGTGAGTCGGTCTTCGACAGCTCTGTTCCTACAGACATATTTCCTTTCCACAAAGGAATTTTCACAACCAACTTTCCTGCCCACATATCGCTATTCTGACGATTGCTTGAGTGTACCTCCTGATTGCCCAACTCCTTGCTGCTTTCAATACTCTCGTCACTACGTCTGTCATTAACCGTATAGTATGTGGCGTTGAAATCGATGCCTACCTGTCTTATCTTTCCCACATAATAGATTTCTGCCTCATGTGAACCAAGGTGAGGCTTTGCAGCCTCATTCTGCTCAATGCTGCCCTGTGCCACACCGTTCAGAAATACATCCTGTTGGCTACTACCTTTCGTCCTGCCATTCAACATGCCATAGTAGCGATAAGAGCCACCAATGGAATTGCTGTCGTTGAGTGAATAGTCGGCTGAGAGATATTCCGACAAGAAGCGGTGTTTGGTATCCGAATTAGAATGCTGGTCGTTGTGATAATGCTTGTCAGGCAAATTGATATCTGTGTTCAGGTGATTATCCTCACCAATATGATACCTCTTCGTCCATATACTATTGGCTATCTCGAATTTCTTGGTCTGATATCTGGCGCTGATAAGCTCGTAATCCGACATCCATTTGTTGTATTTACCAAAAGCATCCGCGCGTAAGCTGAACCCATTTGCACGGCGCTCTTTGGTGCGGATACGAATTACCGACTCCACCTCCGCATCATATTCTGCACCAGGACTTGTTATCACCGAAATTGACTTGATATTATTGGGAGTGATGTTTACAATCTCATTATTGTCATTCACACGCTTGTTGTTGATATAAACAATTGGTGTGCCTTTACCAAACACGGATATCTTTTGTCCATTAACAGAGACACGTGGCAACAGATTTAGGACATCAAAAGTGTTTGCCATTTTAGAGAGTAATGTGTGCTCTACAGCAACTTCCATTCCTCCAGACAACATCTTATACTGAGGTCTGTCACCCTTCACCACAACGCCTTTGACAATCATGGTTTTGGGTTGCAGTTTGATGATGCCCATCTCTGTGTTGTTGTATATGCGGTTGACAGTCTTATAGCCAATGTATGTGATACGTGCCAACACTTTTCGGGAATTGCAAGGAATTACAAAACTGCCATTCTCATTGCTCACTCCATGACCTACGATTGTGGAGTCAATGGGTGACAGCAAGGCTATAGTTGCGTATTCAGCGGCATTGCCTCTCTCGTCAACAATACGTCCCTTATAACGATATGTTGACTTCTGTGTGCATTCCACCATAATGTTATTCTCCATCTGCGTCATCCTGATAGGATAGAAGCCTATGAGTTGCGTGATGGCATCGGGAACTCTCATGTTGCGGATGCTCTTGGTCACCTTAAAGTCCTCCAACTCATTATATACAAAGTTGATGGTGTACTTATGCTGATGGGCATTCAAATCCTTCAATGCAGCAGAGAACGACACATTATTATATTGTCGGGTGATGCGCTGGGCATAAGACAACTGTACAAAAGAAAGCAGGAAGAGGATAAACAGCAGAGACATTGTCTTGCCGTTATTGGGTATTGTCTTCATTTTATTTCTCATAACACGTCCTCCACATATTATTTCACCATCAATGTGCCATCGGCATACTCTATCTGTATGCGGTCGAACGCATTCAACAGCTCCAGATTCTGCTCCAAGGTCTTCGTCTTGTTCCAATTGAAGAAGAGGCGCACATGCTGTGTGTTGGCATTCATATACTCCACCTTGACATGGTAGAAGTCTGCCATCTGCATGAGGATTATTCCCAACTCAGCATCGTCAAACACCACTGGCTTCATGTCGAGCGAGTCCTTAGGCTCTGTCGTTATAGCTTTAAGACTGTCATTGGCTAATTGTTTAGAGTTGGCAGTCTGTTCTGTAGCAGCTTTTTCTTCCACTACTTTGTCGGAAGTGGAGAATTTAAACCAACCGTTCTGCACAGCAGCCAAGGCCACACCCGAAAGGAAGATGATGCCAACAATGGATGCTGCAATCTTCATTCGGTTGCGATAAGTGCTGTTTGCTTCCTTCTTGTCAGTTGACAGATCCTTGTTATGTGTTTCAGCAAACTCCTTCCAAGCCTTATCCACGTCAACCTTCTTTGGCGTGGCTTTCTTGCCAGCCATTCTCGCCATAGCCAAGTCACGTAGAAACTCCTTCACTTCCTCATCGGCAAGCAAGTGTTCCATTTGCTCGTCTGTATATTTCTCGGGATGCTCCTGCATGTCAAAGAGCATCAGCCGTTTTTCGTCTTTGTTCATGTTAGTCATTGTTTTGCTCATTTTATATGTTCCTTAATCCAGTCCATCGCCTTAGAGAGATGGTTGAACACCGTCACCTTGCTCACTCCCACTTCATCAGCCACCTCCCGATACGACTTGTCTTGCAGATAGCGCAGACGGAAGATAAGCTTACGGATGGGAGGTTCAAGGTCGTCGATGAGAAGCAATAGCTGTTCAAGACGTTCGTCGGTATCTTCCGAGAGAATCACGTCGGCATCATCAGTCAACAGTCTCGCCACCCTTTCCTTCACGCTCTTGTGAGCAATCAGATTAAGACAGCGGTTGCGTACGCTCCTTATCAAATAGCCTTCCTCGCTCTCAGGCAATAGGACCATATCATCTGCAAGAATCTGTGTGAACACTTCGCTCACCACATCCTTGCTTTCGTCGTCATCCGAGAGGATATATCTGGCCAGATTGTACATCTTCTCATAATGCCGCCGAAACATCTGTTCTATGTCCTTTTCCTGTGTCATATATCCTATATACAGTTGAGCAAAGCAAAAAACTAAGCGAAACAGTGATTTTTTGAATAAAAAAATGCAAACGCCTAAATTCATAGGTGTTTGCATTTGTCTGAATTTTTTCTTCTTTACTCAAAATAGTAAAGGAATGTAGCTATACCAGTAAGAGCCTTCTTGGGCGACTCCTTAATTTCGATAGCAAACTTAATCTGCACCTTAGCGATGCCGCGAAGGTTTTCGATAGAGTAGAGGTCGGCAACGAGACGGATGTGCTCGCCTGACTTTACAGCCTGGCCGAACTTCATCTTGTCCATGCCGTAGTTCACCATCATCTTGAGGTTCTTCACCTCAATGATCTGGTTCCACAGATAAGGCAGCATCGAGAGTGTGAGGTAGCCGTGGGCAATAGTCGACTTGAACGGACTCTCCACAGCGGCACGCTCGGTGTCTACGTGAATCCACTGATGGTCGAGGGTTGCGTCGGCAAACATGTTGATGCGCTCCTGGGGGAGTTCAACATAGTCGGACACGCCGATGTTCTTGCCGAGTAAGGCGGCAAACTCGTGATAGCTGTTAATGATTACTTTTTCCATTTTTCTATTTTATTGTTTTAGTCTCCATCGGGAGCGTAGAGGAAGTCGTGCAGCGGATCAGGATACTCGAATATCTCTCCCTCGCGGAAGAAACGCTTCATTTCAATCTCGGCAGTCTCAACAGAGTCGGAAGCATGGATGATATTCTCCTGTCCGCTCATAGAGTAGTCGCCACGGATTGTGCCAGGAGCTGCCTTGCGTCCGTTGGTAGCACCAACGATGTTGCGCACAACGGTCACGGCACTGTTGCCCTCAACGCACATGGCAACAACGGGAGCCGACTTCATAGAGGCTGTGAGCCACGGGAAGAAGGGGCGGTCCACCAAGTGAGCATAGTGCTCGTTGAGGATAGCGTCGTCGAGCTGCATCATTTTCAAGCCAACGATGCGCAGGCCTTTGCGCTCCAAGCGGTTGATAACTTCGCCGATAAGACGGCGCTGAACTGTACACGGCTTCAACAGAATCAATGTCTTTTCCATATGAGATAGTGTTAATTGTTTATTGTGAATATGCAAAGTTAACCATTTTATATTTATTAAAGATAACTATTTTATATTTATTTTTGTGGTTTTACAATTATAAATCAGTAATTTTGCACATTATGAATAATACAACCATACGAGATTACGAGATAATGGCGCCGGTTGGCTCCCGTGAGAGCCTCCAGGCAGCCATACAGGCAGGTGCCGACAGTATCTATTTTGGCGTGGAGCAACTCAACATGCGCTCGCATTCGGCCAATCATTTCACTATTGACGACCTGCGTGAGATTGCAGCCACATGCACCGAGCATGGAATGAAGAGCTACCTCACAGTCAACACCATCATCTACGACGAGGATGTGGAGTTGATGCACCAGATAATTGACGCCGCCAAGGAGGCCAACATCTCTGCTGTCATTGCCAGCGATGTGGCTGTGATGACTTATTGCCGTCAGGTGGGCGTTGAGGTTCACCTTTCCACCCAGCTTAACATCAGCAATGCCGAGGCTCTGAAGTTCTATGCCCAGTTTGCCGATGTCGTTGTGTTGGCTCGCGAGCTTAACATGGATCAGGTGGCTTACATCTTCGAGCAGATTGAGAAGCAGCAGATACGTGGTCCTAAGGGTGAGTTGGTGCGCATAGAGATGTTCTGTCACGGAGCTTTGTGCATGGCCGTTAGCGGCAAGTGCTATATGAGCCTTATGAACACCGGACGCTCTGCCAACCGTGGCGAGTGTATGCAGATATGTCGCCGTTCTTACTCTGTCACCGACAACGAGACAGGTTGCCAGCTTGAGGTTGACAACAAGTATATCATGTCGCCAAAGGACTTGAAGACTATTCGCTTTATCGACCGCATGATGCGCTCGGGAGTGCGTGTGTTCAAGATTGAGGGACGTGCACGTGGACCAGAGTATGTATATAATGTGGTGAAATGCTACAAGGAAGCCATACAGGCGGTGCTCGACGGCACATTCACCGACGGGAAGAAGGACGAGTGGGACGAGCGTCTTGCCACAGTGTTCAACCGTGGATTCTGGGATGGCTACTACCAGGGACAGACCTTGGGCGAGTGGAACAGCAATTATGGTTCCAACGCTACCGAGAAGAAAGTATACGTTGGCCGTGGTGTGAAGTATTTCTCAAAGCTTGGTGTGGCTGAGTTTACATGCGAGGCTGCCGAGTTCTCTGTAGGCGACAAGCTCCTTATCACCGGTCCTACCACGGGTGTGATGTATGTGGATGTCGACGAGATACGCTATGAGCTTAATCCTGTAGACACAGCCCACAAGGGACAGCATGTGTCGTTCCGTGTGCCAGGTAAGATTCGCCCGAGCGACAAACTCTTTAAACTGGAGAAAGTAGAAAAGTAGTAGATAGAAAAGAAGCATAATACTTAGGATTATGACAATCAACGAAGCACAAGACGAAGTAATAGAACAATTCCAAGACTTCACCGACTGGATGGACAAATACCAGTTGCTTATCGACCTCGGCGGCGAGCTTGAGCCGCTTGATGCCAAGTATAAGACCGAACAGAACCTCATCGACGGTTGCCAGAGTCGTGTGTGGGTGCAATGCGACATGACTCCTGATGGTCGTCTCGTATTCACTGCCGACAGCGACGCTCTCATCGTGAAGGGCATCATTGCCCTGCTTATCCAGGTGATAAGCGGACATACTCCGCGCGAGATACTCGATGCCGACCTCTATTTTATCGACCGTATAGGACTCAAGGACCATCTCTCGCCCACACGTTCCAACGGATTGCTCGCTATGGTGAAGCAGATTCGTATGTATGCGTTGGCGTATGAGGCAAAGAAGAATTAGGAGTGTTGAATGTTGGGTGATGAATTGTCGGCTGATGCCGATGGTGAATAGCCCAGTATAGAAATTTGAAAGATTATGAAGAAAACAATATTCTCCCTGTTCTTTACATTGGCGGTTGTGGCTATAGCCTGCTCGTGCGCCTCATGCAAGAATGCGTCGAAGTCGACTGCAGAACCAGACACAGTAGCCCTTGTAGGTCCTACTTTCTGTGCCGATTCTGCCTATGCCTTTGCGGCAAAGCAATGCAGCTTTGGCGAGCGCACTATGAACTCGAAGGCTCACGACCTCTGTGGCGAGTGGATAATGTCCAAGTTCCGTGAGTTTGGTACTACTGTTGAGGCTCAGGATGCAGTGCTCACCGGTTGGGATGGCACAAAGCTCAAAAGCCGGAACATAATTGCTCGTTTCCGTCCGGAACATACCACACGCATACTTCTTTGTGCGCATTGGGACAGCCGTCCTTGGGCAGACAACGACCCTGACTCTACTAATTGGCGCAAGCCGGTTATGGCTGCCAACGATGGTGCAAGCGGTGTGGCGGTGATGCTTGAGCTTGCTCGACTGCTTCAGAACGACACTACATTAAATATAGGTGTCGACTTCGTTTGTTTCGATGCCGAGGACTATGGCACTCCGCAGTGGGCTACCACTCCCGAGAGTGGCGACACATGGGCTCTTGGAGCACAGTATTGGGCAGAGAATCTTCCGCAAGGCTACGAGGCACGCTACGGCATCCTGCTTGACATGGTGGGTGGCGAAGGTGCCAGGTTCTATCAGGAGGGAGTGTCTAAACAGTATGCCAATGAGATAGTAAATAAGGTGTGGCGCACAGCGTCGCAAATAGGCTACAGCTCTTTCTTCCCTATGAAGGACGGAGGCATGATAACCGACGACCATGTGCCAGTGAACGAAAAGGCAGGCATCCCATGTATCGACATCATTGCTTATTATCCCGACTGTCAGCAGAGTTCGTTCGGTCCTACATGGCACACCGTCAACGACACCATGGAGCATATCGACCCCAATGTGCTCAAGGCCGTGGGACAGACACTTGTGCAGGTGCTTTATTCCGAGCAATAACCGTTGTCAAGCACATGTATTCTTCACCCCTATGAACACATATACCATAAACAAAAAAAACATTCAAAACAATGAACATAGCACTTATCGGCTACGGCAAGATGGGCAAGATGATTGAGTCTATCTGCAAGGAGCGTGGCCACAAAATTGTGAGTATCATAGATGTTGACAACCAGCAGGACTTCGACTCTCCTGAGTTTGCCTCTGCCGACGTGGCAATTGAGTTTACATCGCCTACAGCCGCCTATGGCAACTATCTGCGTGCGTTCAAGGCTGGCGTTAAGGTGGTGAGCGGTTCTACCGGATGGATGAAGGATCATGGCGATGATGTGCGTCGCATGTGCACAGAGGAAGGCAAGACTCTGTTCTGGGCTTCCAATTTCTCTATCGGTGTGGCTATCTTCTCGGCTGTCAACCGCTATCTCGCCAAGATAATGAATCAGTTCCCGCAGTATGATGTGCGCATGGAGGAGACCCACCACATACATAAGCTTGACGCTCCGAGCGGCACTGCCATCACTCTTGCTGAGGAGATAATAGGCGACCTCGACCGTAAGTCGTCATGGGTGAAGGGTGAGCAGCATCTTGCCGATGGCACAGTGGAGGGAACTAACAATGTTGCTCCCGACCAGCTTGCCATTGAGAGCATACGCCGCGACGAGGTGCCTGGCATTCATAGTATTATCTACGACAGCGATGCCGACTGCATAACAATCACTCACGATGCCCACTCGCGCAAGGGATTTGCCCTTGGTGCCGTGCTCGCGGCAGAGTATACAAAGGACCACGAAGGATTGCTTACAACCTCCGACCTCTTTAAGTTTTAGTCCACAGCAAGCTGATAAAAAAACAAAACATGACTGAAAAAGAAAAGAAAGCCCTCAACCCAAAGGTGCAGTGGGCTAAGTTCACCATAGTTGCGGTGCTTTATCTTCTCTTCCTCTACTGGGTGGAGAGTTGGTGGGGACTGATTGTACTTCCGTTCATCTTCGATGTTTACATCACCAAGAAGATAAAATGGCAGTGGTGGCGCGAGAGCGAAGGTGCCACACGCTTCATAATGTCGTGGGTGGATGCCTTGGTGTTTGCCCTTGTGGCAGTGTATTTCATCAATCTGTTCTTCTTCCAGAACTATGTCATTCCCTCTTCTTCGCTTGAGAAGTCACTCCTTACTGGCGACTATCTCTTTGTGTCGAAGGTGAGCTATGGTCCGCGCAAACCGCAGACTCCACTCACTTTGCCCTTGACACAGCATACATTGCCTGTGTTCGAGTGCAAGTCTTACATCGAGTGGCCTCAATGGCAGTATGAGCGTGCCAAGGGACTTGGCACTGTGCAGCAGAACGACATCGTGGTGTTCAACTATCCTGCTGGCGACTCTTTGTGCTCGGCTCCTCAGTATCAGGCGCAGGACTTCTATCGTCTTGCCTATGGACTTGGCGAGGGCAGCTATGCCTCTAAGCAGCCAAGCGGACTCCTGCCAAATATAGGCGAGATGCAGCCACAGCAGCGTCATGACTTCTTTGCGATGCTCTACAACGAGGGACGCAAGATCATCAATGCCAATCCTTCGGAGTATGGCGAGGTGATTTCACGTCCTGCCGACCGTCGTGAGAACTATGTTAAGCGTTGTGTGGGTCTGCCTGGACAAGTGTTGCAGATAAAGAACCACATTATTTATACCGACGGCAAGGCCAACAAGGAGCCTGACAATGTGCAGTATTGCTACTCTGTCAAGCTGCGCGGACAGTTGCCTATGGAGCTTATCGACGAGCTTGGAATATCTCAGGAAGACATTATCTCGCTTAATCAGCAGGGCTTCCTTCCGCTTACTAATGCTTCGGTAAAGGCTCTTCGTGCCCGCAAGGACTTGGTGGAGAGCGTGACCTTTGTCAACGACCCTACCACATGGGACATCTATCCTCTTAACGGCAACAAGGGTTGGACACGCGACAACTATGGTCCGGTGTGGATTCCTAAGAAGGGTGCCACCATCAGTCTCTCTATGGACAACATCGCTATATACGAGCGTCCTATCCGTGTATATGAGGGCAACGACCTGCAGGTGAAGGGTGGAAAGATATATATCAACGGTAAGCCTGCCAATAAGTATACATTCAAGATGGACTACTATTGGATGATGGGCGACAACCGCCATAACTCACTCGACTCACGCTATTGGGGATTCGTGCCTGAAGACCATATTGTGGGTAAGCCGATATTCATTTGGTGGAGTCATGATCCCGACCATTCGGGCTTCTCTGGCATTCGTTGGAGCAGACTGTTTAGGTTTGTGGATGATATAAAATAAAGATTGAAAATTATTTGAATGAATAACTCTCAAGCAGTACAGCATATTACTCCCCTCCCTGCGGGGGAGAGGCTGGGGATAGGACTTCTATCCTCAGCCTATTTCCCTCCCGTTCAATGGATGCAGAAACTGCATCGCTATAAGCATGTCATCATTGAGCGTAACGACAATTTCTGCAAACAGACATTCCGCAATCGTTGTCTTATAGCCACTGCCAATGGTGTGCAGGCTCTCACAGTGCCTATTGAGCGGTATGAGGGTGCGAAATGTCCAATGCGCGACATACGTATCAGCGACCATGGTGAATGGCGCCACTTGCATTGGAATGCCATAGTGTCGGCTTATGGCGAGAGTCCTTTCTTTGATTATTATGCCGACGATTTAAGACCCTTCTTCGAGCGCAAGTGGGAGTTTCTTCTCGACTTCAACATGGAGATTGCCATGAAGCTGTGTGAGTTGCTTGACGTGCGTCCCGACATATCCTTTACCGACAGTTATGCTGATGCTGCCGAGATTAATGCCGATGACTTCCGCGATGCCATTCGTCCCAAGCATCCATTGCCCGACCCGTCGTTTGAACCACGTCCTTATTATCAGGTATACGCACAGCGTCACGGTTTCCAGCCAAACATGTCGGCACTCGACCTCTTGTGCAACGAAGGACCCGAAGGAATTTTTTATTTGTAGTTTCACCAAGCCAAAGAAGCCATTTGGCAGACTTGGTAAAAATAAGAGCAATAATCCATGCAACCAGAATACGTATTTGAAACAGAAATGGAAGTGCGCGACTATGAGTGCGACATCCAAGGCATTGTGAACAATGCCAACTATCTTCACTATACAGAGCACACCCGTCACCTTTATCTCCAATCGCTTGGCGTGAGTTTTGCAAAATTGCACGAGCAAGGCGTCGACCCAGTAGTGGCTCGCATGAACCTGCAATACAAGACACCCTTGCGTAGCGACGATGTCTTCATATCGCGCCTTGGTGTAAAGAAGGAAGGATTGCGCTATGTCTTCAATCAGGATATCTTCCGCAAGTCGGACAACCGCCTCTGCTTACGCGCCACAGTAGAGCTTGTGTGTCTTATCAATGGCCGACTTGGCAATAGTGAAGACTATGACCGTGCTTTCGGGTTTATCAAGTAAGATTCTTATATAATGATTATGAATCTCCCATGTGAAATCAGTGGGAGATACTTATTTATGTACATGAATCAGTATAGTTTGTTTTTAAAGGAAAATGAAAATAGGAAATATAGAATTTGGACCGCAGCCGTTGTTTCTTGCTCCGATGGAGGACGTCACTGATATAGGATTCCGCCATCTTTGCAAGCGCTTTGGAGCTTCGATGGTCTATACAGAGTTTGTGAGTGCCGAGGCACTTGTGCGCTCTGTCAACGCTACTCTGAAGAAACTCAACATAAGCGACGAGGAACGCCCTGTGGGCATACAGATATATGGTCGTGATGTGGAGTCGATGGTTGAGGCCGCAAAGATTGTGGAGCAAGCCAATCCCGATGTTATCGACATCAACTTTGGCTGCCCCGTGAAGAAGGTTGCAGGCAAGGGAGCAGGTGCGGGAATGTTGCAGAACATACCGCTGATGCTCGACATAACACGCGAAGTGGTGAAGGCTGTAAAGACACCCGTCACCGTGAAAACCCGATTGGGATGGAACTCAGAGAGCCTTGTCATTACCGACCTTGCCGAGCAACTCCAGGATTGCGGCATACAGGCTCTCACCATTCATGGACGCACACGCGCACAGATGTATACTGGCGACGCCGACTGGACCCTTATTGGTGAGGTGAAAAACAATCCACGCATACATATCCCAATCATAGGCAATGGCGACATCTGCACACCTGAGCAGGCAAAGCAGGCATTCGATCGCTATGGCGTGGACGCGGTGATGGTGGGACGTGCCACATTCGGTCGCCCTTGGATATTCAAGGAAATGCGCGACTATCTTGACGGACTCCCCGAAGACTCCTCGCTTACTTTCGACCGCAAGCTCGACATCCTGCTTGAGCAACTGCACATAAACGTGGATCGCATCGACGAATACCGTGGCATACTTCATACCCGCCGCCACATAGCAGCCTCGCCCATCTTCAAGGGCATCCCCGATTTCCGCCAGACACGCATTGCTATGCTGCGTGCCACAACCGTGGAGGAACTCACGGGCATCATGGAGCAAGTGAGGACCCTTATAAAGGAGCGTGAGGTGTAGACCCACTTACACATTATATATATAGTATTATTTCAGGAAATTCAGAAAACACGACGATGAGAAAAACAGCGACTACTTTTCTATTTGTGCTATCTTGTGTGGCAGCCAGCGCACAGCGACAGCACGTTGTGGCAGACATGGACACCCGTCTGCCACTGCAAGGAGCTGTTGTCGCTACATCAGGAGGACAACGCCTTGTGACCGACTATACCGGACGTTTCCATTCCACATTGCCTGTGACGAGTGCCACTGTGTCGAAGAAGAACTATATGCAGCGACGCGTGGGTGCTGCCGAGTTGCAGCAGGACACCATCTATCTTATTCCCCAGGAGGTGGTGCTCAAGGAAGTGGAAGTGACAACCCCAGGCTTCTCGTTCGACACGAAGAAGGCCTTGAGCAAAGAAATGGAAAATGCCAAGTTCAACCAACAGGTGGCACAAGGAGGCAATCTGCTCGGACTCCTCACTCTGCTTCTGCCTTCCAGCAAGGCTAAAGGCATCACACGTGCGGAGAAAATAAAGAAAGTGCTTGAGAAATACTGAACTCATACATATAATAATCAACAACCTATTAAAACTTCATTCTAATGACAATCATTAATGCAACCCCAGCCCATGCAGCCGACATCGCGCAGCTCATCATGACAGCTATGACCGAGGACTGCTGCCAGTTTCTCGCCGGTAAGGACCACACTCTCGACGACTTCTATCAGATGATGGTGTCGCTCGTGCTTATGGACGACTCGCAATACAGCTGGCGCAACGCTTTTGTGGCTCTTGACGAAGAGGCTACTGATGGCGACCTTGACCATGCTCCCATTGCAGGTGCCATTGTGGGTTATGACGGTAAGGATTTGCGTCGCTTGCGTCGTCGATTCCAGCAGGAGGCTCTTGACAAGCTGCAGATGGACTACTCGCAGATGGACGATGAGACACAAGAGGGAGAGTTTTATCTCGACTCACTCGCCGTGTATCCCGAATATCGTGGACGTGGCATAGCCAAGCAACTACTCAAGCGCTTCATCGATCATGCAGCAAGTATCTCGTTGCCAGCAGCCCTGCTTGTGGATAAGGGCAATCCCAATGCCGAGCGTCTCTACAAGTCGATAGGCTTTGTCTATGCCAACGATGCCATGTGGGGTGGACACGAAATGCGACATCTCGTCTACAATCATTCACTTTGATTTCAATTAATGACTACATCTGAATTTATATCACTCAACCGAATGGGCAACCCGCGTGAGCTTGCTCTGCAGTCGCGCCGCTATCCTGATGTGGACATGCCTTATGCCTTGAACCAGATTCAGGGTTGGCAGACAGCACGGTTGAAACTACCTTCGTGGGCAGAATGTGATGGGGTGGTTTATCCGCCCCATCTTAATATGGAGCAGTGCTCATCCGAACCCACGGCTCGCTATAAGCAGGAGGTTGTGGGCGCATGGCTTGAGAGATGCCAACGTAACTCAGCATCGCCACAAGCCACAACCATGACCGACCTTACAGGAGGCTTTGGTGTTGACTTCTCCTTCACGTCTCGTTGCTTCGACCATGCCACATACGTGGAGCGCAATGCCGCATTGTGTGCTGTGGTCGAGGGCAATCTCCCGCGTCTTGGTATAGGCAATGCCCGTGTGGTATGTGCCGAGGCAGAGGACTTGCTTGCCAATATGGAGGAGCAGACAATGCTCTTTCTCGACCCTGCCCGCCGCGACGAGCATGGGGCAAAGACGGTGCTCATAGGCGACTGTACGCCCGATGTCACAGCATTGCTCCCGCAACTCATGGCCAAGTCGCGCTTTACTGTGTTGAAACTCTCGCCCATGCTCGACTGGCATAAGGCGGTTGACGACTTGCAGAATACAGTGCGCGAGGTGCATATTGTGTCGGTAGGTGGCGAGTGTAAGGAACTCTTGTTGGTGTTGGCAAAGGCAGACACAGCTGATGGTGAGTGTGGTGAGGGAGCCGAGACTTTGCATGTTGTATGTGTGGACATTCAGCCTAAAGCCGACAGTGAGGGCAAATACCAGCGCAGCCAATTCTGTTATTCCATAGCAGATAATGCTAATGGCAATACCTCAGAGAACTGTTCAACACCATTGCATACCGCCACTCAGGCATTCACCGTTAATGATTCTGCTTACCTCTATGAGCCTAATGCCTCGATAATGAAGGCTGGATGTTTCAGCGAGATAGCAAGGGCTTATGGCGTGAGTGCGGTAAGTGTGAACAGTCATCTGTTCCTATCAAAGGATAGGGTGGAGGACTTCCCAGGCAGAGCATTTGCCATTGATGCCCTGACAACAATGAACAAGCGACAGCTCAAGCAGACTATTGGCGACTTGAAGCAGGCAAATATAGCCGTAAGAAACTTTCCGCTATCGGTGGCAGACCTACGCAAGCGGCTCAAACTTCGTGACGGAGGCGACGCTTATATCTTTGCCACAACCACAGCCGATGGCGAACATGTGCTTCTTTTGACGCATAAGAGCAGATGATTTAAATGGTTATTAAACAGTTACAGACAGCCGTATATCTCCAAAATAAATATAAATATCGCCTTGATATTCTTTTGTTTAACGTTTTTTCCGTAATTTTGCAATTTTAAGGATTATATTAAGAGATGTCGTGCCTACAATAGAGGAAAGGCACGACAACCAATTGAATTTTAAATCAAAACAGAAACAATAGATGTCAGCAGTAGAAATACGCAAGGTGGAGTCGCGCCGCGACCTCCGCACTTTTATTGACTTTCATTACGATCTTTATGAGGGTAACCCATACGATGCCCCAAATCTCTACACCGACGAGGTGAACACCCTGCGCAAGGACAAGAATGCAGCTTTCGATTTCTGCGAGGCTGAGTATTTCCTTGCTTATAAGGATGGAAAGCTCGTAGGCCGCGTGGCAGCAATCATCAACAACAGAGCCAACGAGAAGTGGCAGCGTAAGTCGGTGCGCTTTGGATGGATCGACTTCGTTGACGATATCGAGGTGTCGAAGGCTTTGCTCAAGGCTGTAGAGGATTACGGACGCTCTAAGGGTATGACTGAGGTGATAGGTCCGCTCGGCTTTACCGATATGGACCCCGAGGGTATGCTTACAGCCGGATTCGACCAGCTTGGCACACAGGCCACCATTTACAACTATTCCTACTATCCCGAGCACATGGAACGCATGGGTTGCTGGGAGAAGGACAACGACTATGTGGAGTATAAACTGTACGTGCCAGACCAGATTCCTGAGAAATATGCCAAGGTGGCACAGATGATTCAGAAGCGCTACAATCTGCACATCAAGAAGCTCCATAAAGACGAGATATTTGGTGAGAACGGCTACGGACAGAAGATTTTCGACGTTATCAACGCCACTTTCCAGCATCTTTATGGCTATTCAACGCTCACTCAGCGACAGATCGACCAGTATGTCAAGATGTATCTCCCGATGATCGACCTTAGTCTTGTGAGCCTTATCGAGGATTGGAACACACCCGACCATAAGCTCATCGGCGTGGGCATCACATTGCCTTCGTTGACTAAAGCCTTGCAAAAGTGCCGCAAGGGACGCCTTTTCCCATTCGGATGGGTGCATATCCTTCGTGCGTTGAAGCAGCACAAGACCAACATTGTAGACTTGCTGCTCGTGGGCGTCCTGCCTGAATATCGTGCTAAGGGAGCCAACGCGCTGCTCTTCTACGACCTCATCCCACGTTATCAGAAGTATGGCTTCGAGTGGGGCGAGACTCATGTGGAGATGGAGACAAATGAAAAGGTGCAGGGACAGTGGCAATATCTTGAGCGTGAATGCCACAAGAGAAGACGCTGCTACAAGAAAACAATCGGCAATTCTTAATTGACGGTTGACAATTATGATTACCCTTGAGGGTAGGACAAAACAAGAGAAAAATGGAAGAAGAATTAAATAACCCACAACCCACAGTACAGTATACCGACGACAATATTCGCCACCTCTCCGACATGGAGCACGTGCGCACTCGTCCCGGTATGTATATCGGTCGCCTTGGCGATGGCAACTTGCCAGAGGATGGTATCTACGTATTGCTGAAGGAGGTAATCGACAACTCCATTGACGAGTTCAAGATGAATGCCGGAAAGCGTATAGAGGTGGATATAGATGAAAGGTTGCGTGTTTCCGTGCGCGACTATGGACGAGGCATTCCTCAAGGCAAGCTTGTTGAGGCTGTATCGGTGCTCAACACGGGAGGCAAGTACGACTCAAAGGCTTTCAAGAAGAGTGTCGGACTGAATGGTGTGGGTGTGAAGGCGGTCAACGCTCTATCGGCTAACTTCGAGGTTAAGTCTTACAGAGACGGCAAAGTGCGTGCTCTGAAGTTTGAGAAGGGCAACCTGACCAGCGACGAGACCACTGATACCGACGACGAGAACGGCACCTTCATATTCTTCGAGCCAGACCCAACGCTCTTTGTTGGCTACTCATTCCACGACGACATCGTGGAGACCATGCTCCGCAATTACACATATCTTAATACGGGGCTTACAATCATGTACAACGGTCACCGCATTCTCTCGCGCAATGGTCTTGCCGACCTCCTTACCGACACCATGACCACCGACCCTCTCTATCCTATCATCCATGTCAAGGGCGAGGATATAGAGATTGCTTTCACCCATACCAACCAGTATGGCGAGGAGTATCACTCGTTTGTCAATGGTCAGCATACCACCCAGGGAGGTACTCATCAGAGTGCCTTCAAGGAGCATATAGCCCGCACCATAAAGGAGTTCTTCGGCAAGAACTACGAGTTCACCGACATTCGCAACGGACTTGTGGCTGCCATAGCCATAAATGTTGAGGAACCTATGTTCGAGAGTCAGACCAAGATTAAGCTCGGCTCTTTGCAGATGGCTCCCGGTGGAGAGAGCATCAACAAGTATGTTGGCGACTTTGTGAAGCTTGAGGTAGACAACTTCCTGCATATACATGCCGATGTGGCTGAGGTTATGCAGCAGAAGATAACTGAGAGCGAGCGCGAGCGCAAAGCTATGGCTGGCGTGACAAAGTTGGCTCGTGAGCGTGCCAAGAAGGCTAATCTTCACAATAGAAAGCTGCGTGATTGCCGCATACACTATTCCGATGCCAAGAACGACCGCAAGGAGGAATCGTCGATATTCATTACCGAGGGCGACTCAGCCAGTGGCTCTATCACCAAGAGCCGCGACGTAAACACACAGGCTGTGTTCTCGTTGCGAGGCAAACCGCTCAACTCATACGGACTGACCAAGAAGGTGGTCTACGAGAACGAGGAGTTCAATCTGCTTCAGGCTGCGCTCGACATTGAGGATGGTCTCGACTCCCTGCGCTACAACAAGGTGATAGTTGCCACCGATGCCGATGTGGACGGTATGCACATCCGACTGCTTATCATTACCTTCTTCCTGCAATTCTTCCCCGACCTCATAAAGAAGGGTCATGTGTATGTGTTGCAGACCCCATTGTTCCGTGTGCGCAATCGCCGCACAAAGATCAAGAACAAGCAGGTGGTGGCTGATGCTGACGCACGACTCAATGGCAAAGAGAAGAAAAGCGACTTCATCACTCGCTACTGCTATAGCGAGGAAGAGCGTTTGCAGGCTATCAAGGATCTCGGTCCCGACCCTGAGATAACACGATTCAAAGGTCTCGGTGAGATTTCGCCTGATGAGTTTGCCCACTTTATAGGTCCTGACATGCGACTTGAACAAGTAACTCTGCATAAGACCGACCAGGTGCAGAAACTCCTTGAATACTACATGGGAAAGAACACAATGGAGCGACAGAACTTCATCATCGAGAACCTTGTGGTGGAAGAGGACTTGCCGGAGGACGATATTGTTTAAGTCATGTGATGAACGTGTAATGTTTAAGTCGTATAATAGTTTATGAAATCATTGAGAATCGCGATATTCACGCTTCTTGTCATTGCCGTGGCAATTGGCGTGACCGCCCAGCGCAACAATCCATTGCGCAAGTTGCAGATAGCCAATCTTGCTGTCAGCAACCTATATGTCGACTCTGTTGACGAGAACAAGCTCGTGGAGGATGCCATACGCGGTATGCTCAAGGGGCTCGACCCTCACTCCACTTATACCACTGCCAAGGAGACAAAGGAGATGAATGAACCTCTGAATGGCTCGTTCGAAGGTATAGGTGTGCAGTTTAATATGGTGGAGGACACTCTGCTCATCATCCAACCTGTAGTCAAGGGCCCTTCTGAGAAGGTGGGTATACTTGCCGGCGACCGTATCATCACCGTCAACGACACCACTATTGCCGGAGTGAAGATGAAGCGCAATGACATTATGCGTCGTCTGCGTGGACCGCGAGGCTCCAAGGTTAAGCTTGGCATCAAGCGTCGTGGCGTGGACGAGTTGTTGTATTTCACAGTCAACCGTGGCAAGATACCATTGTATACTGTTGATGCCTATTATATGATACGCCCTAAGTTGGGCTACATACGCATTGGCTCGTTCGGAGCCACCACATACGGTGAGTTTATGCATGCAGCCGACTCTTTGCAGCGTGCAGGTATGCGCGACCTTATTGTCGACCTCCAGGATAATGGTGGTGGCTATTTGCAGGCAGCAGTCAAGATAACCGAAGAGTTCTTGAAGAAGAACGACCTCATTGTATATACTGAGGGACGTGCGCAGAAGCGTATGGAGTATAAAGCCGACGGTGGAGGCCGATTGCTCAAGGGTAATGTATATGTGCTTGTGAATGAGTTTTCGGCATCGGCTGCCGAGATTCTTACAGGTGCCTTGCAGGATCAAGACCGTGCCACAGTCATAGGTCGGCGCTCGTTTGGCAAGGGATTGGTGCAGCGTCCTATAGAGTTTGAGGATGGCTCAATGATACGTCTCACCATTGCCCACTACTACACTCCCTCTGGACGTTGCATTCAGAAGCCTTACGAGAAGGGCGATCTTGAGGACTATGCCATGGACATAGAGAAGCGTTTCAAGCATGGCGAGTTGTATTCGGCAGACTCAATCCACTTTGCCGACTCACTGAAGTATCAGACTCTTCGCCGTCATCGCACTGTGTATGGTGGTGGAGGCATAATGCCGGATGAGTTTGTGCCGCTCGACACCACCCAATACACCAAGCTGCATCGTCAGATAGTGGCTCGCTCGCTCATCATCAACGCCACATTGCGCTATGTAGACCAGCATCGTGAGGAACTTAAGGCGAGCTATCCGTCGTTTGATGACTATGTGAGTAAGTTTGAAGTACCGTCGGCAATGACCGACAGCATATTTGCCGAGGCGGAGCGACTGAAGCTGAAACCGTACAATGAAGAGGAATGCAAGAAGACACTTCCTATGCTACGCTGTCAGCTCAAGGCTCTCATCGCCCGCGACATCTGGGATATGAACGAGTATTTCCGCATAATGAACGAGGCAAACCATATCGTTTGCCGTGCTGTGGAAATAGCTACAAAATAAAAGGTTCATCCGGAATATCAGAAATTGAATTTTGAGTTTTGAATTTTGAGTTTTGAATTATCGCCGTTGGCGATTTTGAATTATTCAATTTTGAGTTTTGATTTTATAATTCTCAATTCCTAATTGAACAATTCCTAATGCGCAAAGCGCACAATTCAAAACTCAAAATTCAAAACTCAAAATTCAATTTCTGTTTATCGCATAGAAGTTGGCACCATTCACCGCCATGCGTGTCTCGAACACGCCAGCAGCATCAGGCTTAACCTTTATAGTGCGACCATCCTGCAAGTTGGCCTGTATAGTGCCATCCTCGTTGAATCGGAATATCTCAGTCTTCTTTCCGTCCTGCACCTGCGACCACGAGTCGTTCTTCTTGTCATAAACGAAGCGTATAACCTCGCCGTCGGGGTTCTTTACCTCATATCCGTCCTTTAGAGTTGTCACTGCATAGTAGCGGCCATCCTTGCCAAGCACCTCCTCTGTGGTGCCTATCTTCTGTGCCATAGGATTGCTGCCCGACCAGAACTCAACAGTGTTGAACACAAGAGCGTCTGCAACAGCACATACGGCATAGGCAGGAGATATGATAATGAAGATGATTTCGTTAAGAAATTTAGAGCCAGTGGCATGAGAGTTCCACTTAGCCACGCGATTGAATAGAGAGAAAGAACCTACACAAGAGGTTGTGAGCAGAGTTGCGGCGAGAAAAATAGCCGACACTTTGAGATGTTTCATTTTCATAAGCTGTCTTTTTTATAGGTTATTGCTACAAAATTCGTCAAAAATATTGATATATGCAAACTATTTCCATATAATCTCGTTGGTGGATGAATTAATATATAAAATATTATGTCGGGTTAATTTAATATAAATAGTCGGCATACTATTTGCTTGTATAGTTTTAACCGCTTATATTTGCAACAGAATATACAAGCTGAAACAACAATAACACAAATAAACAAGGAAAATTATGAAACAGGAAAATTGGTACGACGTTGACTCGCTCCGTCAGGGCGGATTCTCTATGTCAACGGCATTCCCTGCGCTCATGCGCAAGGTATTTGTATGGATGACGCTTGCACTTGCCTTAACGGGCCTTACGGCCTTTGGCGTAGCCACATCGCCCTCGCTTGTGGCAATGATATTTGGCAGCAAGGTGTTGTTCTGGGGTCTCATCATAGCTGAGTTTGCCCTTGTGTTTGCCATCAGCGGAGCTATCAACAAGCTGTCGCTGTCTACAGCAACACTGTTGTTCATCCTCTATTCCGTGGTCAACGGTGCAACGTTGTCGGTCATCTTCTTTGCCTTCTCTACGGCTGTCATAGCCAAGACATTCTTCATCACGGCTGGAACGTTCGGAGCAATGGCTCTTGTGGGCTACACCACCAAGACCGACCTAAGCTCAATGGGCAAGATATTGTTCATGGCTCTCATTGGTATCGTTATCGCAAGCGTTGTCAACATGTTTGTACGCAGCTCAGGCTTCGACCTTATCATCAGTTACGTGGGAGTGCTGATATTCGTAGGTCTCACAGCCTTCGACACTCAGAAGATAAAGGAAATGTGTCAAATGGCGCCAGATGCCGGTGAGGCAACACAGAAGTTGGCTCTTCTCGGTGCCTTGACTCTCTATCTCGACTTCATCAACCTCTTCCTCTATCTGCTCCGCATATTTGGAAACAACAAGGAGTAAGCAGGAACAAAAGAATAACCTAAAGTTTATGTAGGAGGCTACGGCGTTTTTCAGCTGTAGCCATTTCCAACACACGCCTTGCAAGAGATAGGTTTAACAGAAGCCAATCGATGCAGTCTCGATGAGCAGAGTCTGGAAAGTTTTTGCTAACGTCAAGGGATATTTTGCTTTTCTCACGCAGAAAGGCGCAATGCCGCAAGTTTTAGGCCTATTGCGCGCTTGACTTTACAGTATATGCAGGTTCGTTCAGCCAAGGCCGGACGGTTGTTTATCTCGTATTAAAAGGCAAAGTAATACGGCTTACTCTATCGTTCAGCCTTGGCTGGACGATAGAGTAAGCTTAATATGCCTGTACAAACTCTTTATATGAGTTTTTTGAAGCACTAATACAAGTGAATTTTTTGATATATGCAAGCATTGGGTAATGTCAATGCTTCATGCACTACCCATACTGTTAAGCTGTCCTTGGGCATATCTTCTTTGTTTTCATTCATCCTTATATGGACGGCAATGGTCGTACGGCTCGTTTTATAATGAATGTAATGCTTGTAACTGCAGGGTATTGTGAAATGCGTGTGTGACAGCTAATTATTGTGTATAATGAAAGTATATAGTCATGCGATAAGGCTATATGTAGAAACTATCGATATGGTATAAATATACACAAAAACTCCATTGTTAGTATGTTTTTTAGTCTCTTTGTGTATTTTTATACAAATTCGTTTGGATATTTATTCAGATATTCATAATTTTGCATCCGTAAACGAATAAATATACATCCATATATAAGTTATGAAGTTAAAAAGCGATAGAATAGAAACATTGAAGATGCTCATTTCGAGCAAGGAACTCGGAAGTCAGGATGAAGTGCTTGCCGCTCTTGCAGAGGAAGGCTATGCTGTGACACAAGCTACGCTGAGCCGTGACTTTAAGCAGCTCAAGGTGGCAAAGGCTGCAAGCATGAACGGCAAATACGTATATGTGCTGCCCAACGAGACAATGTACAAGCGTGTGCCCACACCTCGCATGGCTTCGGAGATGTTGCGCATCCCTGGCTATCGCTCAATCAATTTCTCGGGCAACATGGGTGTCATACGCACCCGTCCGGGTTATGCAAGTTCCATCGCCTACAATATCGACAATGGTCATATCGACGAGATTATAGGCACTATTGCCGGTGATGACACCATCTTTATCGTGATAAAAGAGGGTGTGAGTCAGGAGCAGGTGATCAAGGGACTCAGCACTATAATCCCGGGAATGGAAGCAGACTTTTAGAATGTGGAATGTTAGGTGTTGAATGTTGAATTGTTGTGGCAAAGTCGACAATTAAAAACTCAAGACTCAAAACTAAAAGCACGATTATGAATAGAGAAGATATAACAGTGATGGTTGCCGACGCATCACACGAGAAATATGTAGACATAATACTCGATACCATTGAAAAGGCGGCAAAGGTGCGTGGCACTGGCATCGCAAAGCGTACACATGAGTATGTGGCAACCAAGATGAAGGAGGCCAAGGCCGTAATTGCCCTTTATGGCGATGAGTTTGTGGGCTTCAGCTATATTGAGACATGGGGCAACAAACAGTATGTCACCACATCGGGTCTTATCGTCGACCCTAAGTTTCGTGGTCTTGGCGTGGCAAAGCGCATCAAGGACCTCACCTTCACTCTTGCCCGTACACGTTGGCCTCATGCCAAGATATTCTCGCTTACGAGCGGTGCTGCCGTGATGGCTATGAACACACAGTTGGGCTATCATCCCGTGACATTCGCCGACCTTACCGATGATGAGGCTTTCTGGCGTGGATGCGAGGGATGCGTCAATGTGGATGTGCTCAAGCGTACAGGACGTAAGTATTGCATCTGTACTGGTATGCTGTATGATCCGGAAGAGCATTTGCCGGCTAAGCTGCCGGAGGCTGTACTGGAGAGATTAAAGAAATTGGGTAACTAATATTTAATAAGAAAAATATTATGAAAAAGGTTGTTGTCGCATTTTCAGGAGGACTCGACACCTCTTATACAGTTATGAAACTTGCCAAGGAAGGCTATGAGGTGCACGCGGCGTGTGCCAATACTGGCGGTTTCTCTCCCGAGCAGCTTAAGGCCAATGAGGAGAACGCCTACAAGCTTGGCGCAAAGCAGTATGTCACACTCGACGTTACTCAGGAATACTACGAGAAGTCGTTGAAGTATATGATTTATGGTAACGTGATGCGTAATAATTGCTATCCCATCTCTGTCTCTTCAGAGCGTATCTTCCAGGCTATTGCTATCGCCCGCTATGCCAACGAGATTGGTGCCGACGCTATTGCTCACGGCTCTACCGGTGCAGGCAACGACCAGATTCGTTTCGACATGACCTTCCTTGTCATGGCTCCTGGTGTGGAGATTATCACGCTCACCCGCGACAAGGCCCTCTCGCGCAAGGAGGAGGTTGACTATCTCAACGAGAATGGTTTCTTTGCCGATTTCACCAAGTTGAAGTATTCTTACAACGTTGGCATTTGGGGTACAAGTATCTGTGGCGGCGAGATTCTCGACTCTACCCAGGGATTGCCCGAGGAGGCTTATCTCAAGCATGTGACTCGTGAGGATGAGTCGGAACTGAAGATAACATTCGAGAAGGGTGAGATAGTGGCTGTCAACGGCGAGAAGTTCGACGACAAGGTGGCTGCCATCCAGAAGATTGAGGAGATTGGAGCTGCCTATGGCATTGGTCGCGACTGCAATGTGGGCGACACCATTATCGGTATCAAGGGTCGTGTAGGCTTCGAGGCTGCCGCTCCTAAGCTTATCATCGAGGCCCACCGCCTGCTTGAGAAGTACACTCTGAGCAAGTGGCAGCAGTATTGGAAGGACCAGGTGGCCAACTGGTATGGCATGTTCCTCCACGAGAGCCAGTATCTTGAGCCGGTGATGCCCGATATCGAGGCTATGCTTACTTCATCACAGCGCAATGTCAACGGTACTGCAATCCTCAAGCTCCGTCCTCTTGGATTCGAGACAGTGGGTGTGGACAGCAAGGACGACCTGCTTAAGTCGAAGCTTGGCGAGTATGGCGAGATGCAGCATGGCTGGACAGCTGAGGAAGCCAAGGGCTTCATCAAGGTGCTCTCCACTCCGCTCCGTGTATACTATGGCATCCATCCCGATGAGAAACGCTAAATCCGTGTGGCAGATTATGGCGAAAAGTCATAATCTGCACGGTTAATGCAACTTTTCTGTCTGTCGTAGCGTCAAATACATATAACAATAATAAAAAACGATACGACTATGAATAAGAAACTTCAGCGTTCGTCAACCGACTGTATGCTCGGTGGCGTTTGTGGCGGACTTGCCAATTACTTTGATTTTGACCCTACGCTTGTTCGCGTAGCTTACGTTCTGCTATCTGTCTGCACAGCATTCAGTGGTGTGCTCGCTTATATCCTGCTTATGATAATCATGCCGAAGGAGCAGGAGGCCTAACCACAGAAGGGTGTGCAAGGATAGCCGAGATGAATTAATTATACAATATACGATGAAAATAGGAATCCTCGGCGGAGCCGGCTACACAGCCGGTGAGCTTATCCGCATACTTATCAACCACCCCGAAGCCGAAATCTCTTTTGTCAACAGCGAGAGCAATGCCGGCAACCTTATTACCGACGTGCATGAAGGTCTTTACGGCGATACTGACTTGAAGTTCACTTCCGAGATGCCTTTCGATGATGTCGACGTTGTGTTCTTCTGTTTCGGTCATGGCAAGAGCGAGGCGTTCTTGAAGGAGCATAAGATTCCGGAGCATGTGAAGATAATAGATCTTGCACAGGACTTCCGACTTAAGCGCGATGGTAATGATTATATATATGGTCTGCCTGAAATCAACCGCTCTGAGATAGCCAAGGCGCAGCATGTTGCCAATCCTGGTTGTTTTGCCACCTGCATTCAGCTCGGACTATTGCCTGCAGCAAAGCTTGGAATCATCAAGGATGATGTGTCGGTGAATGCTATCACCGGTTCTACCGGTGCAGGACAGAAGCCAGGTGCCACTACCCACTTCTCTTGGCGCAACAACAATATGAGCATCTACAAGCCATTCCAGCATCAGCATGTGCCTGAGATTTGTCAGAGCTTGAATCAAGTGCAGCAGCTTGCTGGCAACGGCGACTTCTCTGCCTCTATCGACTTCATTCCTTACCGTGGCGATTTCGCACGTGGCATCTTTGCTACTGAGGTTGTGAAGACCGACGCTCCTATCGAGGAGATTGTAGCAGCCTACAAGGATTTCTACAAAGATGCTCCCTTCACCCATTATGTCGACAAACCCATCGACATGAAGCAAGTGGTAAACACCAACAAGTGCTTAATACATTGTGAAAAGTTTGGCAACAAACTCCTCATCACCTCTTGCATCGACAACTTGCTGAAGGGTGCCGTGGGACAGGCAGTGCAAAACATGAATATAATGTTTGGAATAGAGGAAGAATGGGGTTTAAGATTCAAACCATCTGGTTTCTAAGTGAAGAACGAAGAGTGAAGAACGAAGAATCCTATAGCTTTGTTCTAAGTGAAGAACGAAGAGTGAAGAACGAAGAATCCTATAGCTTTGCTGTAATGGCTTTTCACTCTTCATTCTACCCCCTCGTTCTTCTCTCTTCCCTCTTTGCTCTTCCCTCTCCCCCTCTTCGTTCTTCACTCTTCACTCAAATTATGGATGAATTTAAATATAAAAGAGAGAAATCTCCTTTGCACACTAAAAGTTATGCTTTTGCAAAAAGGATAATCAATATGGTAAGATATATTGATTGTCCTGCAAAAATGTATTCCTTAACAAATCAGATATTTCGTTCAGGAACAGCAGTTGGAGCATTAGTGAGGGAGGCAGAATTTGCTCAAAGCCCATCAGATTTTGTCAATAAGCTTCATATAGCCTTGAAAGAATGTAATGAAACTTTTTATTGGCTAAATCTATTGTATGATACGGGATTCATAAGTGAGTCTCAATTTAAGAGTATGTCTGACGACAACGATGAATTGATCGCTATATTAATCTCATCCATAAAAACAGTAAAAAAGAGAAATAAATTAAATCATACGAATGAATGATTGTGAAAATATCATATACTATATGGCAAACTATAGTACTATAGGATTCTTCACTCTTCGTTCTTCACTCTTCACTTAAAGATATGAGACTCTTCGACGTTTACCCCCTATTTGATATAAATATCACCAAAGGCTCGGGTTGTCATGTATGGGACGACCACGGCACAGAGTATCTTGACCTTTATGGCGGTCATGCCGTCATTTCAATTGGTCATTGTCATCCTCACTATACTGAGATGCTCACGGCACAGCTCAATAAGCTTGGCTTCTATAGCAACTCTGTCATCAACACATTGCAACAGCAGTTGGCTGAGCGTCTGAGCAAGGTATGTGGCTACGACGACTATCAGCTGTTTCTTATCAACTCAGGAGCTGAGGCCAACGAGAATGCGCTTAAACTCGCTTCCTTCCATACAGGCCGCACACGTGTGCTCTCTGCCGAGAAGGCTTTCCATGGCCGCACTTCATTGGCTGTTGAGGTGACCAACAATCCTAAGATTATCGCACCTATCAACGACTGTGGACACGTGACCTATCTTCCGCTCAACGACCTCAATGCCTGGGAGCAGGAACTTGCCAAGGGCGATGTGGCTGCTTGCATCATAGAGTGCATACAGGGTGTTGGTGGCATACGTATGGCTACAGAGGAGTTTGCCAAGGGACTGCAGGCTGCCTGCAAGAAGTATGGCACGGTACTTATCTGTGATGAGATACAGTGTGGTTATGGTCGCAGCGGAAAGTTCTTCGCCCATCAGTGGCTTGGCATACGTCCCGACATCATCACCTGTGCCAAGGGCATAGGCAATGGTTTCCCTATGGGAGCTGTGCTTATCTCGCCTGAGTTCAAGCCAGTATACGGTATGCTCGGAACAACATTCGGTGGCAACCACCTTGCCTGTACAGCCGCTCTCGCTGTGCTCGACGTTATGGAGAACGAGAATCTCATAGCCAATGCACATGAGGTGGGAGAGTATCTGCTCGCCAAACTCAACGATATGAAGAAAGAGAACAGTCATATTGTTGACGTGCGTGGACGTGGTATGATGATAGGTATCGAACTCGATATTCCGCACAAGGACGTGCGCTCACGTCTTATCCACGAGGAGCATTGTTTCACTGGCTGTGCCTCTACGAACATCCTGCGTCTGCTTCCGCCATTGTGCTTGACTAAGCAGCAGGCAGATGAGTTTATTGAGAAGTTCAAGAAAGCATTAGGATAAACTTATATTTATGAAATTATCAATTATCGGCGTAGGAGCCATGGGTGGAGCAATGCTCGACGGTTTTCTGAACTCAGGCAAGTTTGCTCCTTCCGACATTTCTATATCCAATCCCCATACCGACCGTCTTGCTCATTATGCTGAGCAAGGTGTCGAGGTATCTACCGACAACCGTAAGGCTGCTGTCTTCGGTGATGTGGTATTCGTGGTAGTAAAGCCATGGCTCGTGGAGAGTGTCATGGAAGAGATAAGCGATGTTCTTGATGCAGAGCGTCAGACAATAGTGGTTGTTGCTGCAGGGCTCAAGGCAGAACTGTTGAAGTCGTGGGTGGAATACGATGGAAAGTATCCGTCTACATTCTTCGCTTTGCCAAACACCGCAATAGCAGTAGGCGCGTCGATGACGTTTATCACACGTGTATGCGGTACGGATGAGTCGGAACAGCTCGTAAAGGATGTCTTCGACACATCAGGCGAGACCCTTTCTGTTGAGGCCCGTCAGTTTGGTGCTGGTATGGCTCTTGCCTCATGCGGCATTGCTTATGCCATGCGTTATGTGCGTGCTGCCACAGAGGGTGGAGTGGAACTTGGCTTTAAGGCAGATGTAGCAAAGGACATCGTTCTGCAGACCATTAAGGGTGCCGCACTACTGCTTCAGCATAGCGGTGCCAATCCGGAAGCCGAGATCGATAAGGTCACCACTCCTGGCGGATTCACCATACGTGGATTGAACGCTATGGAGAAAGAAGGATTCACCAATGCTGTGATTGAAGGACTGCTTAAGTCGATTTAAAATGTTAAGTGTTAAATGTTAAGTGTTAGATGTAAGTATTAAATGATAAGTGTTAAATGTTTTGTCGTACATACAGGGCATAATTTAGCACTTAACACTTAAAATCTAACACTTAACATTTAACACTTAACACTTAACATTAAAAAACAACCAATGCTTACAGTAGTAAAAGTAGGAAGCAATATCCTAACACGCCCCGACGGTCATGTTAATGTAAGTCGTCTGTCTGCCATTGTCGACCAGCTTGCAGCCCTTCATGCGGCAGGCCATCAGCTGATACTTGTGTCTTCGGGTGCCGTGGCTTGCGGCAGAGGAGAGATGCAGGCAGTGCATCCCTTGGACAGTGTAGAGCAACGTCAGCTTTATTCTGCCATGGGACAGGTGAAGTTGATGAACCTTTACTATTCGCTATTCTGTGAATATGGCATACATGTGGGGCAAGTGCTCACTATGAAGGAGAATTTTCTTTCGGAGCGTCAGTATCAGAACCAGAAGTCGTGCATCAGTGTGATGCTTGAGAATGATATCATTCCTATCGTCAATGAGAACGACACGGTGTCAATCACCGAGCTTATGTTCACCGACAACGACGAGCTGTCTGGACTTATGGCTCGCATGATGAAAGCCGACAACCTTATATTATTAAGTAATGTGGACGGACTTCTTGGTGAACCAACTGACGATGGCTCACGCCCTACGATCCGCAAGGTGCATTCTGCAGAGGATGTAGAGCGATATGTCACCGATAGCAAGAGCTCATTCGGACGTGGTGGCATGACAAGCAAATGCAACACAGCTCTTGAGGTTGCCCACACGGGAATACATGTGTTCATAGCCAATGGCACACGCGAGAATATCTTGCAGCGAGTGCTTGAGGGAGATGAAGACACGCCATTCACAGAGTTCTTCTGAGCAAGACAGACGCTCTGCATGTATGTGAACATTATTAACCCATAAGCCCATGAACGAGATATTTGAATCAGTACGCCGTGCCTCTTACTCACTGTCACGTCTCACCGAGAACGAACGCACAGATGTGCTTCTCGCCCTCGCCGATGCTACAGAGGCACATATACCGCAACTCCTTGCTGCCAATGCCGACGACCTCAGTCGCATGTCAAAGGACAATCCGCTTTACGACCGCTTGCAGCTTACCGAGACTCGTCTGCATGATATAGCCACTGCCTTGCGCAATGTGGCTCACCTGTATAATCCTCTTGGCGAGGTGTTTGATGCAAAGACGCTTCCTAATGGTCTTCGCCTGCGCAAGCAGCGTGTTGCCTATGGAGTGGTGGGTGTTGTATACGAGGCGCGTCCTAATGTCAGCTTCGATGTCTTCGCCCTTTGTTTCAAGACGGGCAATGCCTGTGTGCTGAAGGGAGGCAAGGATGCCGACTCTTCCAACCGTGCCATAATTGAGCTTGTCAAGCAAGTGTTGCGTGAGCATAGCATAGACGAGAATGTTGTCTGTCTGCTTCCAGCCACTCATGAGGCTACACACGAGATGCTGACAGCAGTGGGGTATATAGACCTCTGCATCCCTCGTGGCGGCAGACGCTTGATTGATTTTGTGCGTCAGACGGCACGCATACCTGTTATAGAGACGGGTGCAGGTGTGGTGCATACTTATTTTGATGAGTTTGGCAATTTGGATATGGGCGCCCGCATAATAGAGAATGGCAAGACACGACGTGTAAGCGTGTGCAACGCTCTCGACTGTCTTATCATGCATCGTGAGCGCATAGGGACTTTGCCCCGACTTCTTGCTCCACTTGCCCAAAAGAACGTGCTCGTACATGCCGACAAACCTGCCTATGATGTGCTGTTGGCAAATGGATATCCTCAGGAACTTCTTGATGCCGTTACGTTGGAAACAGAACATGAGGTGTATGGCACGGAGTTTATGTCTTATGCTATGGCGGTGAAGACTGTCAACTCTATTGATGAGGCTTTGCTGCATATCCGCAAGTATGGCTCAGGACACAGCGAGGCTATCATCACCGACTCTGAGAGCAACGCCCGCCTGTTCCAACAGCAGGTTGATGCGGCTTGCGTATATTGGAATGCTCCCACAAGCTTCACTGATGGCGGTGAGTTTGGACTTGGAGCAGAGATAGGCATAAGCACGCAGAAGCTTGGCCCGCGCGGTCCAATGGGACTGCAGGCTCTCACTACTTATAAGTGGCTTATTGATGGGGAAGGGCAAGTAAGGTAGAAAAGAAAGCCCCACCCAATTTAACATTTAACATTCAACATTCAACACTCAACATTCCACATTTCATTATGAATACTTTCTTCCACGCACAAGACCTTGGCGACCTCAATGCATCTCTCGCCGAAGCAAAAGAAGTGAAGCGCGACCGCTTCCAGTTTCAACACCTTGGCAAGAACAAGACCTTGCTGATGATTTTCTTTAATAACTCACTCCGCACACGTCTCTCCACACAGAAAGCGGCTATGAATCTTGGCATGAACGTTATTGTGCTTGACGTGAATGCGGGAGCATGGAAACTTGAGACGGAGCGTGGCGTGATTATGGACGGTGACAAGTCGGAGCATCTTCTTGAGGCTATACCTGTCATGGGCAGTTATTGCGACCTTATAGGCATTCGCTCGTTTGCCGGACTTACCGACCGTGAGTATGACTATGCCGAGACAATTGTCTCGCAATTCATAAAGTATAGCGGTCGTCCTGTGTTTGCTATGGAGACAGCTACTGTGCATCCTCTTCAGGCCTTTGCCGACCTTATCACTATCGAGGAACACAAGACAAAGGCACGTCCGAAGGTTGTGCTCTCATGGGCTCCTCATTGCAAAGCTTTGCCTCAGGCTGTGCCTAACTCGTTTGCTGAATGGATGAACGCGGCTGACGTAGACTTCGTTATCACTCATCCTCATGGATATGAGCTTGACCCTAAGTTCGCTGGCAATGCCCGCATCGAATACGACCAGATGAAGGCTCTTGAGGGAGCCGACTTTGTTTATGCAAAGAACTGGAGTTGTCCTGGCGTAACTAATCCCGAAGACTATGGCAAGATACTCTCAAAGGATATGTCGTGGACTATCGATGCTGAACACATGGCAGTAACCGACAATGGTAAGTTTATGCACTGTCTGCCTGTTCGCCGTGGACTGATAGTTACTGATGATGTGATAGAATCAGCCAACTCGCTTGTTATACCAGAGGCTGCCAATCGTGAAATCTCTGCCGAGGTAGTGATCAAGCGAATGCTTGAGTCTTTATAAAAAAATAAAATAAGAGGAAGGACATCAAAGTCTTTCCTCTTTTACGTTATATGGTTTGGATATAACAAAAAAAGGAGTCACTCTTTAAAGAGTAACTCCTTTTCAAGGTGGTGCCACCAGGAATCGAACCGGGGACACAAGGATTTTCAGTCCTTTGCTCTACCAACTGAGCTATGGCACCTTGGGTGTGTTGCTTAATTGCGGGTGCAAAGGTACGCTTTTTTTATGTATCCACCAAATCTTTTTGCAACTTTTTTCAAGAAAAGATATTTTTTGTTTATATACGATAATATATAATGTGTGGAAAGAAGAAAAAAACTTGCAATCAAAACTTTTTTGAGAAAAGATGCACGTATATCAGAAAAAACTTGTATCTTTGCACTCGCTTTTGAGACATGATGTCACAAACCATAAGCAATCGGGATGTAGCGCAGTTGGTAGCGCACTACGTTCGGGACGTAGGGGTCG